>Ga0265295_1008459_pt1 | contig 11418 bp, 13 predicted proteins | sample Munlansysbiofilm_FD_192503 | JGI IMG/M metagenome (GOLD analysis project Ga0265295, IMG submission 192503) | Leachate microbial communities from a municipal landfill in Southern Ontario, Canada - Methane capture system biofilm | ecosystem: Engineered > Solid waste > Landfill > Unclassified ... | reverse complement strand
GGGCATAGTGTTGGGCAGACAAAAAAAGAAAAGAAAAAAGGACCTAGATCTTACATCTAAGTCCTTGTTTTCATTTGGTCGGGGCGAGAGGATTCGAACCTCCGGCCCTCGGTTCCCAAAACCGTTATAATTGATTACACCCTTGTTCTCATTATCCACACCAAACTATGATTATTTATTATTTTTAGCTATTTACATTTTCAAGTTCTACTCATTGACACGCTGGCATTACTCTGTATCTTATTCTTTCAGGTGGGGGATACGGTGGGGGACATGACCGCCGGTCTTCCTGGGATATCGTAACCGAGAGGCAAAAAAAATGCCAAAGCAGACCAGACTTAAGACCAAATACGCGGGCGTGTTTCTCGTAGATTCAATTTCCCCAGCAACCGGCAAACCGGACCAAATCATCTACATCCGGTACAAGAAGGACGGGAAGCTCATCGAGGAAAAGGCCGGCCGGACTTCCATTGACGCTATGACCCCTGCAAAGGCCGCGCAGGTACGTGCTTTGCGAATGGCGGGCAAGGACCTGCCCAACACAGAACGCCGCGCCCAGGAGCAGGCCGCCAAGACCGCCGAGGCCAACCGATGGACGATCGCCAAGCTATGGCATGAGTACAAGAAGGCCAGGTCCATCAAAGGCATCAAGACCGACGAGGGACGCTTTGATAAGTACTTGTCCCCCGCATTTGGCGACAAAGAGCCTCAAGAAATAGACCAATTATCAGTCATTCGATTACGCGCTAAAATGCTCAAGAACAGAGCGCCGCAAACGGTGAAGAACACCTTGGAACTGCTGCGCAGGATCGTCAACTTCGGCATCAATGCTCGCCTCTGTTCTCCTCTGCCCTTCAAGATCGAATTTCCCAAGTGCAATAACGTCGTCACCGAGGATCTGACGCCATCGCAACTAAAAGACCTTCTAGCTGCTATCGAGAAGGACAAACACCCCGTTGCTGGCCCTGTCATGCTCTGCGCTCTCTTCACGGGCATGAGACGCGGGGAAATGTTTAGGCTTAAGTGGTCGGATCTGGACTTTGTCCGGGGCTTTATCACCATCCGTGACCCAAAAGGGGGAACAGATCAGACAATCCCTATGAATACACGCGCGCGGGAATTGTTTGAGACCATCCCCGCGCTATGCAAATGGGTTTTTCCAGGTAAGCAAAATACGGACGGAACATACCGCCAACGCACGGACGTAAAAAAAGCCGTTGGCACCATTAAGCGCAAGGCCGGGTTGCCTAAAGACTTCCGCGCCCTGCACGGGCTTAGGCACGTGTACGCGTCCATGCTGGCCAGTTCCGGGCAAGTGGACATGTACACACTTCAGAAGCTCATGACACACAAGAGCGCCGACATGACCCAGCGGTACGCCCATTTGAGGGATGACGCTCTGACCAGGGCCGGGCAAGTGGTTGATGATATCTTTAAAAGTATCGGTTAAGCACAGCGAATGGCTGACAATAGTTACCCAACCCCTTGCCAGCTAAGGCAAAGCTGGGTAAATAATATTTGTCGGGACAAAATACCCGCCACGGCGGGATGAAAAATGGACGGCCGCTTAGGTAGCTTGAAGAATCGCGCTAGCCCCCACTCCACATGGATGGGGTGATAAAGAAACACCCCCACGCGCACGGGGGAAGACAATTGTTAACACCCGCCACGGCGGGATGAAAAATTCTAAGCCGCTTGCGCGGCGGGAAGCGGCCATAGTATTACCATCCACGGATGGATGACCACGCGGTAGTCCCGACCCCTGCCCCTCTCCGGAGGGGCTTCTTTTTTACTCAACTAATTTGATTGAGTTTTAGCTTCAATTCTTCGGTTTTCAACCTATAATACTCTGCTTCTTTTTCCGCCTTCTCAATTCGTTTTTGTTTTTTAAGCATCGTCTTTAAAAATTTCGACCTATCCGAAGACAAGGACTTATCGACTGCAAAATATGCATAACCGGAATATCTTTTTTTTATTTTAAATTCTTCAACAACAGGAGGGTGCATAATATCTTTAAAATATCCTAAAAAATAACCAATCCGTCCTTGCGAATACAAACCAATTTCATCTTTGCAATACAGTATTTCACCTGACATACAAAATAAAATATCGTTATTCTCATCAGATTCAAAAAGCCAATTAAAAAAAATATCTTCGCTTTCAGCATTCAAAATATTATTTTTTATTTCTTTTGCACAAAAAAGTATCTTTTCATATTTAATCTCTTCCTCAAACAACAGCCAAGAATCTTTCCACTCTCTAAATACTGAATTTTCAAATTCATCAAAAGAATGAATTTTAGCATGTTTGCAAATTTCTTCACAAGTAAATAATTTATCGTCGACAATGCCGAGCAAATCACTAAAGCAAGATAATTCTTCTTCATCATTGATTGTAATGTATATCAACTTTGACTCTTTAATCGAAAACATACGAAATAAATCACTATCAATGTTATACGAAGGATTTTTAGACATTTTGGAACTCCGTATGTCACTATTCTTGGAATGAAGCCCCTCCTAAGAGGGGCATTTCATTAGAAGCTTGCGACAGACTACCGTTCGACTAACGCTTCTTTTGTCGGGTGTGTAGAGGACTTCTACCTCCAAATATGTGCACCTTACCGGACAAACCAATAAAAAACCCTTCCACCGAAGGGGAAGGGTTTTTGCATACCAAAAAATAAAGCTCGAACTACGCAGCTTTAGAAATCTCAGCCTGCTTTCGCGTAGACATTTTTGTCAAACCAAACCAAGGCAACGCGGCAAGCTCGTTACCTGTTTTAACAAACTCATTTAAAGCATAGAAAGAAGCTCCCAAAATGGGATTTATTTTACATTTATTCATAAACTCTGCATCGTCAGAAATCATATCAAATAGTGCTTTCATAGCCATCCCCCTATTTTTTTGCAGTTATTTCCAGCCAATTTCCATAGAATGCTACATCATATTCTTCTGGATACCGCTTTGCTAAATATTCTGCGAAACTGAAAAAGAACATTCTTACCATAGAATGTTCATTATGAATTTTGAAACATTTCGTGTCGTTTGACAGCAAATGACTGAAAATATACCCTAAAACTTCGATTGCGTATTTGAGAGTTTCACTGGCTTCTTTGAAAGACTGACCTTCTGGATTAATATCCAGGTCTGGGGCAAAGTCAAGCAGCATACTCTTAATATAGCGAGCGCCGTTCAGAGGAACTCGGCGGATTTCAAAAATCGCACGAATATTTTCTTCGTCAACAACTTTGAACCATTCATGACAACTGCCGAGGTTTGCTTCGAGCGTGTTGGCCTTACTCAAGGACAACACGGGCTTCCATAACTCAAGAAGCTGCATTTTTCCAGCTTCATCAAGAGTGACAACTTCCATTTAGGCCTCTTGGATAAATTTTTTTTGCATCTTTCTTATAAACACCGATTTTATGTCAAGCGAATTCGTTTAAGCAAAAAACGGACCAAAAAAAACAGCTAAAGCCGACTGTGTGATTTTATTGTTCGAACTGTACGGGGAATACTTTTCGCCGTAAGGAGCTGTCACTTCCAAACTTTGAGAAGCCCCAAAATGATCAAAGAATTCGATAAAATTCACCTACTCGTGGATCTTGAAACAACGGACAGCCTGGCACATCAATCAAAGTCTCACTTCCCGCCAGGACCAAGGGAACCGTTATCGATCTCCTCAGGGGCTGGGGCGGCTTCGAGTGTGATTTTCTGATCGGAGATCCGGCCGGGAACGATCATGAGTTTGTCACCTCACGGTTCGTAAAGAGCAATGCGAGCTGGTTTCCACACTAAAAAATTGAGCGTTTCTTTTACTCTTTTTCGAAGATTTTTTGTGCTTGATTGGGAAATTTCCGAACCAACCAGGCCAATACTTCAAGCTGATCTTCAAATGCCGCTCGGCGCACAGTGATGAGTAATTGCCTCAAATCCGGCCGCATCGGAGTGATGTTTTGAGCACCTTCATTGCAAACACTACACAAGGCGCGGAGATTCGAAGGCTCATCATTTCCGCCCTTGCTCTTGTCTAAAATATGCCCAATATGAAGCCGCGTTTTCCGACCTGGGTCATAAGGGTGGGGCTCCCCAGCGACCGCGCCGCACATCTGGCAAGTGAAGCCATTCCTATCAAGAACAAACGCCCTTGTTTCTTTAGAAATCTCTCTCGAAAAAGCTGGCTGCGGTTTGGAATCGATGAGCACATACTGACCGGGCTTGAGGTCGCTTCGGTCGTTGTGTGTGAGGATTTGATATCCTTCTTCGTTGCGTAATTCGCGGACTCTTCGCGCCCATTCTGTAATATTTCCCGCCACTTCTCGAAGCTCAGCCGAGTCCATAACCCTGCCGACATTGGCTAAAAAATGTACCCGTAACCGCGCCCTCGCGCCCATGGTTTTTGTTGCCATTACCCGACCACCGCAAACGATTTTTGACGACAAAGACAGGCATGTAATTCAGTAGCAACGGCCTGGGCTACTGGCGGTGGAAACGCGTTTCCTACCTGTCGATATGCTGGGGTTTTTTTACCTGTAAAGCGCCATTCATCCGGGAAACCTTGGATGCGGGCAACCATGGGCACGGTCAGTCGAGGCATGCCGACAAATGCCCTGCCTGGTGCCTCATCAACGATTCCCATTCCATCAACCCCTAACGACGCCCAGGCTTTTTTTGCACGCGTTGGCCCAAGGTCTGGGCCTCCATGCTTCTTAGACCCACCCACGATTGTTGGGGCGATATCGTCGGCATGTTTGGCCCACTTCTCAGCGCCCCGCCACCCGTTTGCAGCCATCAAATCTTTTAAAAGAGCACCGACCGAGAGCGGATTTCTGTCGTGCACAACAGGCCATGAAAAACACTCAGAATAGTCTTTTCGCACAGCTACAATCACCACGCGAGGCCGCAATTGTGACACACCAAAGTCAGAGGCATTAAGTAAGCGCCAATCGGTGACATAGCCCATTTTTTCGAGCTTCCGCTTCAGCCCCATCCGATAATCTTCAAAAACCGCATCAAGGAAGCCACGAACATTTTCTAGCATGACCGCCCGGGGCCGCATCTCATCAACAAGGCGCAAAGCCTCGGGAAAAAGATCCCGCTCGTCATCCTTGCCAAGCTGCTTCCCAGCCTTGGAAAATGGAGGACAGGGAACGCCCCCCGCGAAAAGATCGATGCCGGAATACTCGCGCCCGGACACTGCTTTCACGTCACTTTCGATGACGTTCCAGCTCGGCCGGTTTGCCCGAAGTGTATTGCAGCAATGCCCGTCAATCTCGACCAACGCGGAGTGCTCAAACCCTGCCATTTCAAGGCCTAAGGCTTGCCCTCCCGCTCCCGCGCAAATTTCGACTGAATGTAATGGCATTTGATCTCTCCCCGTTCTTAAAATGATGCTGGGATTCCTATTCGCTCCCGATTCTCACGTCAAATCTTGACTCAAAAAAAAGCATCTGAAATGAGGACTAGGTTCGGGTTTTTATTACCTCCTCAGCCTTCTTTTTCTCACGCCGCTTGGCCCTATCCGAGCCTCATTTCTGACATACCCCCCCGAAATAATGCTGCTAAAACCTTGCGCAAAAAAAGCCCCCCAGCACAACGCCAGGGGGCACACACAGGGAGAGGAAGAAATTTTTCAGTTGATGTACGTCCCAATTCCTGCGAAGATCCCGCCCCACCGCGCGGCCGCCTGAATCACAACCGGCAAGTTCATCGCCGCCGCCCCACCAAGAATTTTTGAAATGCAGACACCAACCTGAGCACGTGGACCGCGTGTCAAGCCATACCAGCCGCTAATAAATCCAATGAAACCGACAACTGATACAATTCGCAAAACCGTTTTGAACATATCTGCGGCCGGTCCTGCTTTTTCGGTCACGTGACTCTCAATGCCGACAAGCTGAAGACTGTCGGCGCCAAAAAGGCTTCCAGCGGCCATGTTAACGGCAGCGGGCACGGATAGCAGCACACCCCCAACCAGGACCATGGACAATGCCCGGCCTGGCGATTCTTGACGGCCTTTACTCTTGATGAACGCCAACAGACCACCACCGAGGAGGAAGAAACCGATCGTACCTGCCGCGATACGGGCCAAGCCAGCCAGCGCCACCAGGTCGGCACCAATTTGTCCATGATTAAGCGCCTGTGGTCCGTCTGCCCAGGCCCAGGCCGGGACAAGACCGGCCAAGGCGATGGTGATCATTATAATGATGCGCATGGTTATTTTCCTCCCTGGGGTAGTGCCTTGGTCGCCCCGCCGGTCAGCGCTTTAGTGCCGCCTTTAAGCGCCGCCGCCCCGCGTCCGAGGCTTATTGCCGCCATACCAGCGCCAACAATTTTGCTCGTACCTGCTTTGTCATCGCCATTCATTTGTGTCTGACCACCAATCCAAGCAAGAATTCCATCGGCAGCATCGAACATGAAGCCGAAAGCACGGATCGCAAGCATAGCAACAGCAATGCCTGTCAAAACAAATGTAGCCGCTAATTTAACAAAAAAGTTGATATAGTCAAAGCCAGGCGTATTAACAGATTCTGAAACAATGTAAGGTTTAACACCTTCAAGAAAAATCCACGTAATACCGGATAGTATGAAATATGAAAAAACAAAACAAATTGTGATAATTGCCGGTCTAAGCGCCATAGCCATCAGCAACATATATCCTTGCTTTGTGTGACCATTATCTCCTGGAATTATATGCGCGGCTGACCATATCGGCGCGGCTAGTACAGATTGTAGAATACTGATAAAAACTGAACATATACCAAAAACCCATATGCAAAATGGGATGAAAGGCAAAACACAAGAAAGTAAAACACCTGCTCCGAAAAGCACTAATATTACAGTTGTCCCAAGTATTCCAGCATCAGCAACCCAACCAGCTGCTTTTGCAACTGCTCCCAGCGGCAATTTAGATACAACAGTTGCAACACCTTTAACGCCGACCATAACAACCGCGCTTTGTACTGCGTAGTGTCCAAGATTTATAAGCTTTAAATACGGGTCGCCGCCGCCTTCGAGCAGTGAAAAAACCGCATTAGTGATTTGCTGCATCGATTCCGCGCCGTCGATTCCCGCAACCTCAACTCCGTTATTGTTCAGATATGATACACTATTTTCTACATAAAAGGCAACACTGCCTAGATCTGTTTGCGCTATAGTATTAAAATCGTCGATTTCAGGAGTAAAATCATAACTAACTCTCTGATTAAAACGCGCTGTCTGTTCAGAAATCGTATAATACCATGTTCCAAGCGTCATCCAGCCTTTCACATTTACGCTTTGCGCGAAATTTGCTATTCCATCTTGTGCTTCTTTATCTATGTCGATTGTTGCAACGTCTGTCAGCTCCTTATCAAGCTTTTTTAACCGTTTTCGCGCTGCTGTAAGATGCTCAGGATTCGGTTTTTCGCTTTTTAGTATTGATTTAGCGATCTCTCGCAAATCTTTTGTAGCATCCTCAATCGCAAATCTTGCAACTTGATAGTAGTGTGCGTCAACTGTTAGCGATCCACAAGATTCACCATTACCTCCAAACATTGACTTTTTGCCATAGCGGACTTCATTTTTATCCCACGTCACGGTCATCGGATCGCCGCCAATAACATCTGCTGTCTCGTCGTAAAATGCTCTGCATGTTTCTAATTGGAGAAGTGCAACCAAAGCTTTATCTTTATTCTGGTCGTAGAATGCAGGAAAAGTTGTGAGGGGCCTACCGGTGTTTAAGTAAACTGCTGTTTTTTCTGCAATATTGTCCGCAAGTTGAAAACCGAGACCTGCAAAAGACAAAACCATCATCTGCACTAGCGATATTCCGAAAACTGGCACAACACCTGCGGCACCAGCAACACCGCGCAGTACAGAGAAAATTGAGCTGTAGCGTTCTAAAAATTTGCCTTCGTGCGCTGCTCGCATAGATCCGGAAGCAAGCAAAAACATAACAATCGAGCCTGCGACCATGCAAATTGTCAGATTATATAATGTAAAAATATCGACAAGAAGTGGACCAACGGCTGAAGTTGGACCTGAGTCATACATATTTGCCCAGTTATCACCAAAAATAGACGACATCAACCCGTTGCCGAGGTTGCCGCTCGAAAAATTTATTTCCGCCGCGAAATCTGGTGCAGACGATGTTGCATTAGCCATAACAGTTACTCTCTTTTAAGCGCAATATTGTATTTCATGTCTTCACAATCGCGAAGTGAACGAATAGAAAGCATGCCAAACAACACCGCAAAACTAAGACATGCAAGAGCGCTCCAAGTCAGATTGATGTGCAAGCACCAAAAAACACCGGCAATCATCGCCAAAAATGTAAATCCAAAAATAAAAATTGACCAAAAAGCAGTCTTATGTGCTTGTCTGTAATCTTCGGCAGTGCCGATTCGTTGTTCACTGTTTGCATTTTGCACATTATTTTTGATGATTTTAAAGATATCTGTGACGATTGCAGATTCGCGTGCTGTGCCGCGCAAGAATTTAAAGGCGCTCTTTGTAAAGTATTTCAGTCCTAAAATGTCCATAGCTTCCTCCTTGTGTGTTGTGGCGCTAACACTTTGAGTCAAATGCATAGCACTCAACAGCGTAATCAAACATATCTTTTGACCATTCCTTTGCGTCGCCTGCAACTTCGTTTGCTGCAAATTCTTTTCTGCCAAAAAATTTGTCTGCAAAGATTGCAGCATCTTCAATATAAAATGTTTCCGCGCCTGGCATCGGAAATAGTATTATTTTCGGAACTGGCAATTCGATCACGCATGCTGTCCAGCCTCCAATCAAAGTTTCTTCTGTAAATTCTTCCCAGCTCCACAATTTCGGAATATTTTTAAGTTGTCTCACTTTTCTAGGCCGCGCGTTTCGGTGAAATATAATTTGCGCGACCGTGTCGTCTGCGTTTAGCATTACATCACATTGCAACACGCCGTCTTTTTTAATTGTTTTTGTTTCCATTTCCATTCTCCTCGTGCGTTGTGTTGTGAGTTGCGGGCCCCCTCCCCAGAGGGCCCGGAGGGTTTATCCAGCCGACTGCGTCCAATAGTTTTCAAGGTTAATTTCTGGATTGAGCTGCAACCCGCCACGCGAGCACACTATCTTTGGTTTATTATACGTTGCCCCGCACCTACACTCTCCGTATTCAGCACTATCAAATTCTTCCAGGATAATGCCTGTCTCGAAATCTTCTCTGAAGTCGTATGCCCCGCCAAAAAAATCTACATCAACACTTCCGCAGTACGGGCATATTTTATGCTTGAACGTTTCGTCAAAAATTGCAGCAAAATCTTCCATGAGCACCCTCCTTAGTTTATCCGCACTTTTACAAACTTGCCGTCGCGTTCAGTGTACAAGTCAATATCCTCAATCCTGTACTGACCCCCGGGGCCACCTTTAATACAATACTGATCTAGTGGGCCGCGCTCCGTCAGTCGCACAGGAAAAGGATAGCCAATGTGCTTCTGAGCTTTTGCCCAGGAAATTTGACTCTCGTATTTTGACCCCTTCTTGATCTTCGCAAAATATTTCTTATTCCTATCTATTTCTTCGTAAGTCTTTGCCATTTTTATTCTCTTTGTGTGTTTTATTGTTCTGCTCTCGCTCTCTATGCCTAATACATAACGATCTGATGCACGCAAGTCAACAAAAATATTTAAATTAATACTTTAGCCACTGGCTGAAATACATCAACTATAACTCAACAAAAGCGATAATGCATATTTTGTAAATACAAAATATACATCACTACACAAAATTTGCGCTACAGCATGCAATGGGCCGCGCAAGCGGCGACACACCGCCGCCAGGCAGGCGGCGTATAGGCCGCCAGGCCGGGAGCTCTTCTGCTGCGGTACCGGGGTCGAGATCTGGCCAGACGCCGCCAGGTGAAACACAAGCCCGGGCCCGCGTCGGGACCCGGGCGTTAATCACCGGATACCATCACCCCCCATTCACTGCTCTTCAACGGTTGGCCGTGTTGAGACTGGCCGCGGCCGCCGTGTGGGGTTGGCACAAAAGCCGACCCCACCAAGGGCGCACGGCCCCTTTCAAGGACCGATAGCGCAGGCCTAAACGAGCCCCGCCCCGGTCCCGATCTTCCCCGGCCTCCGGCCGGAGCCCCCCAGGGAAAGAGTGATCCAGCCGAAGGCGTGCATATATAATGATGAGTGACGAGTGGCGGGGGCGTGGTGGCCGTGACCAGGTCGGACGAGCTGCGCGTCAGGGATGTGAACCCGGACGGGCGCGATCCGTGATCGCGGGTTGCCCGCACGCCGGACGGCTTCCGGCCGCCGGGCGGTCGCAACCTTCCAGCCCGACCCCGGCCCCAGGCCGGGGGACGCCCAACCCAACCCGACCAGCAGCAGGATGACGACCAGAAGCAGGGGGAAGTGTTCCAGGGGAAAAGCGATTCAAGCCCCGAAGCGAGAGATTCAAGCCCCAGTGCGAGCGATTTAATCACCGAAAAGAGGGATTCAATCCACCAATAGAGCGATTCAATCCATCACAAGAGCGATTCAATCGGAATAAAATAGCGGATAAAAAAAAGCCCCGGGCAGGCCAGGGCATAGAGTGGTTAGTGGTCGGTTAACGTCGCCCGCGCGAAATCCGCTGGCCGGATCCGACTGATTGTGATTGGTCCGGGATCTGCGCGGCCTGCATGGTTGCCCGTTCCTGGGTCTGGCGCTGCATGGACTGCACGGCAGTATCTGCTTGGAGCTTATCCAAAGCCCGGGCTTGCTCGCCATGAGGCATCTTTCCGACCTCCCCCAAGCGTTCTCCAAAAGGCTTTTCACGCTCCATTTCTCGTATAAAGTCGGGTTTTTTCTGAAAGTTTTTTCCCTGGAACATGTCTTTATCTTCCACCCACGACGGGGCTTTCCGCTGTGTGAAAAGTCGTTTTTCGAGGTCCGAAAGCTGCGCAGCCAGGGCCTCGGAACGATCCGAAAGGGCCCGAATTTGGGCCCGGGTCTCCTCAATCCCGGCGGTTGTCCGTGCAATGGCGGATTCAAGCACAAGCGCCCGTTCTTCAGGAGTGTGCGCCGGGTCAGGTTTCGCCAGCCGCCCGATGTCGGGCATGACGGGCAGCTCCGGAGCCGTGGCCACCGGGAGCCCAAGGCGAGCTTCCAGGCCTTGAACGTCCGCCGCAAGGTTTGCACACATAGAGGAAGCGCCGCGGTGCTCTTGCTCCAGTTCAAAAGCATCTTCTCCAAGCATATATTCCAAGTCTGCTTCGAGCATCCCGATCTTATCGGCTAACTCTGGTGACACCTCCAAGCCCGGTTTAGGGGGCATTTCAGGGCCCCCATGCATGGGTTTCGGTGCGATTTCTTGGACGTTATTGGCCACCGAAGGTGCATTTTCAGTCTGACTTTTCGAACCAAAATCCGCCGGATTAACGCGGTTACCAGCCGACACATGCACCTC
>Ga0265295_1008458_pt1 | contig 11419 bp, 4 predicted proteins | sample Munlansysbiofilm_FD_192503 | JGI IMG/M metagenome (GOLD analysis project Ga0265295, IMG submission 192503) | Leachate microbial communities from a municipal landfill in Southern Ontario, Canada - Methane capture system biofilm | ecosystem: Engineered > Solid waste > Landfill > Unclassified ... | reverse complement strand
TCACCGTGTCGGTACGTTTTTGCAAAGGCGTCAAAGAGGTGTTTGTCCAAGTCGCCTATGTAGAGAGTAAATTTTTGTGATATAGATCTCACTTCCTCCCGGATGACCGGGATCTGACAGAGTTGATAGCAAGCATGCTGACAATCTGCTAACACATTGTTTTGTCGGAGGGTATTTGAGTGTTGTGGAAAATGCGATATTTGCTAGCAATTTGATAACAAAATGAGGGTGGTGAAAAACAGGGGTCTGATGATGAAAAATGGTTGTGTTTCCATTCGCAAATATGTGTTTCGTTTCCATTTTGGGTCTTGGGTGATCGATTTTGATGAATTTTTTGTGATTATTTTTGGTGGGTAAAAATACAAATCGGCAGGATCAGGCGTATTTTCAGTTTGGCAGAGTCATTGTATATAAATTATATACGTGGACGTCCAGGAAAAACGATGACCCCCCTCAGACTACGTCCTTACGGTCGGAAAAGCTTAAATACCACATGTTTTTGTTTGTGTTTTTGGTTCGATCTCTCTCTCTCTCTCTCTCTCTCTCTCTTCTGTACTGTACATAAAATAATAATAATACGACTAGACGTCTAAAAAAAAAGTGATTGATGAGCATTTTTTTCTTCCCGTATTTACTTACTTACGGACGTAGTCGAAAGGGGGTTATCGTTTTTGTTGGACGTCCAGGTTGGTATTTTATATAGGATGAGTGTGTTTGGAGGGAAATACGGCAGGAATGGGCGTATTTTTCTTTTGGGGTGTGGTTTTTGTTTGTGTGGAAGGGGTGGATTTTGATGGGCGGAGGGTGTTTTTGATCGGAGGACGGTGAATTTGGAATCGAAATGGTGGTTTTCGAGTGGAAGCGGGTTGGACGCTGAAAGCGGACGACCTCAGCGGAGCAAGTTTTCGAAGGAAACTTGCGACCGGATGGGTTGAGTGGATTTGGGTTTGGCAGAGTGGATAGGTAAATTCTGAGAAGGAAGTAGTTGGGATGAGTGTGGATGCATGAGATTATTTAACCGCGAATCTCCGCGAATCTTCGCGAATCGCATTTTTCTTGCGTCGTCGTGCTCTGCTCCGGCTTATCGCCTACGCAGGAATCGCACGCCGTCTGGAAAAATGCTGGGGAAAAACCGGCGTGCCGGTTTTTCTTTTTGTTCGTCACATATCTTTTTAGAAAAAGAAGGATCTTTGAGTAATACCATCCATAACATGAAATCCACAAAAAATGATGAAAAGCCAAAAAAGGAATGGCTGGTCGAGTGTATTATATTTTAATCCCCATTCACTAATGCCAGCAGATCCTCAAAACTCGTCACCACGCCATATCTGATATCTTCCTGTTTCAGATTCAACGTGTTGAACCATTTTCGGGCACATTCGATTTTTGACTCTTCGATTTTTTTCAGCTGCATGGAAGAAAGCGAACCCTTTGTCTCAGCTATGAAGTAAACATGGCGGACAGACTCCTCATTGAAGGCAATAGCCCAATCTGGAGAATACCTTCCGACAGGTGTAGGGATATAAAATCCGGAGGGAAGTTTTGCATAAACACAAACTTCTGCTGACGTATCAAGGTCTCTGACAAATTTCTTTTCAACGGATTCTCCATCCTTTGCATATCCATCTGTGAAAACATATTCAAGAACATGTTTCTGAGATGCAAAGGCATTCTTTGCCTCGCAGTCACATTTATCCATAGTGAATATGCTGTCATCGAACGTTTCGTTCAGCATATCATAGGTGATTTTTTCCACGATGATGGTTGATTTCTGTTCATTGATAAGCTGAGAAACCTGCTGGAGGAATGCTTCCGGATTTTCTTTAAACTGATCAAACTTTCTGGCTGAAATTTGTTTTAAAATAGCTGCAACTGTTTTTCTGGTAAGTGATGTTTCATTCGCGATACTCCCAAGAAGGTCATATGCAATATTGCATGAAGCTGCTTCTTTAAGCGACATGTCTGCAGAGTGAACTGACGTTGAAAATGCATTACCTTTGGTAAAATCTTCTTTTTTGATATTGCCTGAAAGATCACTCCCTCTTTGCTCACCTGCCCGGATCCGATAGGTAACTGAAGGGACATTGAGATGAGTATCGATCGCAACTCTTGATTTTTCTATGAGTTCTTCACTGTTAAAACTGACCTGATAAATGGATTTTTTGTTGATTGAGTGCCAGAGTGTCTGGAATTGGCGTTTATAGAAATTATCTGGACGAAGTTTATTATCAATAATGTTTCGTTTTCTGTCATCGTCGATCCCAACACCTCCATCAGCTCCAACACGCCCTATAAGCTCATGCAGACTTGTCTGGAACGTCTGAATCTCCTCTGGCAATTGAACAAGAGTTTGGGTTTTTACCGCTTCGTGATATTGGTCGGTAAGTTTCCCTTTGCTGTCAATATACCCGTTCACTCTCAAATAGAAGTAGAGATCATTGGCATCATCATTAGTTAAAACACGTTTTTCTCCCGTTGCTGTTCTAAGGACTTTACCTTTGAGATATTCCGGCGTGACTTTTTCCGGTCTTTCGTAGAGGTCTTCTGAGATGCTCTCCTGAAGTTCTGTAACGAAATTTTTGTAGCTTTCGCTTACGATAACCGTAAGTTTGTTTACGTCATGAATATTATTTAGCCACGGAGTGTCCGAATCTATACGTTCTCCCTGATTGTTGACACAGAGCCTGAGACCACGACCGACTTCCTGGTGTTTTTTCACAGAACTGTCACTTTGTTTCAGAGTACAGATCTGGAAGACGTTCGGGTTATCCCATCCGATACCAAGTGCGGAGTGAGAGAAGATGAATCTGATTGGTTCTTCGAATGAAAGGAGTCGTTCTTTATTTTTGAGAATCAGATCATAGGCAGAGATATCATCGGAGTAAAGAGATTTTTTACCCTTGCTCGGGTCAACCATTTTCCCTTTTTTGTCTATGGAGAAGTAGCCTTCATGGACTTCATGCGGTTTGAATTTTTTGATGTAGGCAGCATAGGAGGAGTTTTGATACTGTTCTAAGTGTTCCTGAAGGTAGACAGCGTATTCTTCTTCAAAAATTTTGGCATATTCACCAAGAACCGGTTCACCATTTTCATACTGCCGGTATTTTGCGACTTCATCTATGAAGAAGAGAGATAGCGTTTTGATTCCTGCTTTGAAGTTTGTCTCCTCCTTTTCAAAGTGAGATTTGATTGTTTCCCGAATCTGAATTCTCCGGATGTCTTTTTCATTGATATCTCCATTGACGGTCCCAAAGGGAATTGTCAGACCGTTTAAGAAATGAACAACGTTGTTTATCGGATCAACCTGACTTATGACATATCCTTCCCAATATTGCTGAAGTTCTCCTGAAAGAGGGTAGAGATCATCTCCTTCTTTTACTATGCGGGTTTCCCGTTTTATTCCGTTTGCCCTTTTGATTTCGAATGAGACCCTGGCTTTGGGTTCTGCGTTTAGGGAGAGAACAGGACTTTCTGCATAGACATAACTGCTTTTCCCTCCAACGTTAGTTACTTCGATCCCTTTTACGGCAATTTTCTTGACGAGTTTTTTGTTGTATGCGTCAACGGCGTCAAGAGCGTAAATGGTGTTGTGGTGTTCTTTGTGGGTTGCCGAATATGTTATCAAAAATAATGGATTGAATTTGGCAAGACCTGACTGAGTTGCAGGTCCTCCAAGTTCTTGCGGTTCATCGAGGATGATGATGGGGTTGTTGGCTGCGATCACATCGATCGGTTTTCGGCTTCTAAAGTCATCTCTTTTGTCATAGATTCGTCTGGATTTTTCGTCCCTTGCCCCAAAAGCCTGATTGTTGATGATCATGACCTGAAGAGCGTCATTTCTGGAAAAATCATCAATATCACAAAGGTGTGCTGAGTCGTAGACAAAGAATCTGGCTTTTCTGCCATACTTTACCATGAAGTGATCTGCTGTGATCTCAAAAGTCTTTTTGACGCCTTCACGGACTGCTGTGCTTGGCGTTACAACAATGAATTTATTCCAGCCGTATTTTGCGGAGAGTTCAAACATTGTCCTGATATATACGTATGTTTTGCCTGTCCCTGTTTCCATTTCGATATCTAATATACACCGCCCCATCTTATGGTCGGTCATTTTTTTCGTTTCAGGGTCTTTACTCCGGGTAGAGGTGGCGAGTTCATCACTTTCTCTAAGGTTGTTGTCACGCTGAACAAGACGAATATTATTGATGAGAACGTCATTGGAGATGCTGACTTCGGCATTTTTGTAGCCGGTATCATCTTCCATGTCATGGAAGAGTCTGGCATGTTCAGGCTTCATGCAGGTTCCCAGATCTCTCCGGTATCTAGATGCTGACTCGTTGAGGGCTTGTCCCTCAAAACAGCGGAGCACAGACTCTACGGCATCTATCTGAAACTGCTGATCTTTGAACTGAATCTTCATACCACTACCTCAGACTGCATATATTTTGGTATTGGGTGAGAGCTGTTTGAATATCTGCTCAACGTTGATTTTGGTCTGGTCTTCCCGGTATGAAACATCACGAAATGCCGCATACAAGGGCTTATCTTTTGCCATTTCTTTTATAATTTCTTCATCCACGCCTTTGTCAAAACATGCTGACAGGCTGTTTCCTGCAACCTGATAAATGGTGAGACCTTTGACGTTTTTGGTTGTGATCGGAACATCCAGTGTTATACCGAACTCAAGCATGACCTGAAAGAGCAAATCAAATGAGGTTCTGTTGTTTTTGATGTTGTCCACATAGCCTTCGATATCGGTCTGTTTGGTTTCCGAAGGTGTGTAGAAGACATCTTTCATGTTGCTGGAAGCTGTTTTGAGAACACGGAACCCGATGTCAACGTCTGAAAGCGGATTTTCTTGTTTGATTTTTGTACCCGCTCTGCGAATCCGTTCTTTTCCTATCTCAGGTATTGTATGTGGCTTACCAATGCCATCAAGGAAATTTATCGCATTCTTTATTGTCTTCTTAGCCCTGTCGCTAGCTTTTAAATAAGTGATATCCAAATCCTCACGAAGTTGAACCATAATAAATTTAAGATGTTTTTCTTTATCCGCATTCAACTGCATAACTGTTTCAGCTGTTGTTCCAGAACCTGAAAAGAAATCCATAATGATATCATCATCATTTACTATGAAATTAAATATTCTTTCGAGAATAGTAACAGACTTAGGATTAGAAAAAATATCTCGTGCCATTAATGATTCAAATTTTTTTGTTGATGTACGACCATCTTCGTAAATGACTGATCTTAATAAATCCTTTGCATCTTCAATTCTCGTTTTTGGTTTAATGAGGGTAGTCTCATCATTTCCAAACATAATGTCATCATTTTCAATCATCCCCATCATTGTTTCTTTAGGAAATCTGAATCCTTTATCAGGGATTTTACATACCTTTCCAGTAACAGGATGTATGACATCGTACTCATATCCTCCATATATTGTATTTGCAATATCCCCATCATGAAAAACTCCTTTTTTATCAACATTATCATAATGGACAACGCCGTCTAATTCTTTTTTATGTTGCTTAATCCATGTACGTAGTTCAATCTGGATGTTTTCTATATCATCAACATATTTTTCTTTCAATTGCAGATATTTATCCAGAATTAATTTTGCTTTATCACTTTCCTTACACCAGTATGGCAATTCTGATTTAGTTTTTGCATAACAGACAATGTATTCATGTTCTGTTTTTATTTGCCCGGGGTTATTGTCTGTTGCAGTTTGAATAACAAGAGTTCCAATGTAATTTATATCGCCAAAAATCTGATTACAGATTTTCTTTAAATTATCAAGTTCATTATTATCAATACTAATGAAAATGACTCCGTCTTTTGATAGAATATCTCTTGACAACAACAATCTGGGATAAATCATATTCAACCAGTCTGTATGAAATTTACCGTTCGTTTCAGTATTTTTGACTAAACGATTTCCATCCTCATCTTTCTGGTCTGTAGATCCAACATATTCAGCCAGATTCTGACTAAAATCATCTACATAAATGAAATCCTTGTTTGTATTATACGGCGGGTCGATGTAGATCATCTTGACTTTGCCGAGATATGTTTCACGGAGAAGCTTGAGCACCTCTAAGTTGTCTCCTTCGATGTAGAGATTCCCTGTAGTATCAAAATCCACACTCTCTTCCGGACTGGGTAAAAGAGTTGACGTAGTTGACTGATATGCGAGTTGATGTGCCGCACGCTTTCCGGGCCATGTCAGCATATACCGTGAATCCTCATCTTGTGCAATTGGCGTATCTGAAAGACAGCCACGCAGGACATCAAAATCAATCGCCCTAACAGTTTTTCCGAACTCGTCAAGTTTTTCCGTCAGACATTCCGGGAACAACTGCCCGATTTTCGTAATATTTTCCTCCGTTAGATTCGGAGATTCCATTCGCAACTTCTCCATATCTAAGACACAACCACAATACGTTGAGTTAGGTTTTCATCAAGGATATAGCTTTTGTTAAGCCCTGAAGCTGGATATTCATCTCGATCTTTTGCTTTGGCTGAATCTCCTTTTCCATCCTGCTTTTTAAAAATCCTGCCTGGCGTTCAAACTGTCGTACCTGATAATCCCGACTCACCAACTCATCCAGACTTTCATCCTTGTGTGGTGTAACACACACCATGCATTTAACCAATTCTGTATACATCAAAGCAAGATTGTAACTCTTTGGTAATTCAAAACTCCATGGATCAAAATCATATGGAGTCGTATAAAAATGCCCCCCCTGCGGCGCTTCATCCCAGTTTTCCGGACGGTAATTCAAAACCATCATCCACTCCTCATTATATGAACAGAAATAGACTCTCCGGACACTTTTTGGAAGTTTCGCATCAATCTTCTGAATAATGCTCGGTGGTAGTTCTCTTTTTTTCAAAGTCAAAAAAACGATATCGATCTTAGAAACCGTCGAAGTTGCCGGCGTATGAATCCGTTCCGGATCCAGAGAATACATCCAGATAAACTCACTCACGCTCTCTTCATATATCCGCCTGAACAATGCATCCGCATGAAGAGTATCAAACAACCGTGTCTTTGGCATAGTCAGATTTACTTTTGCCCGCTCCGGAATCATAACTTTATACCACCACAATAAATGCTATCAGTTCGAAATCATCCAGCCCTTTCATCTTGTTTCGCAAAAGAACACGATTCGTATCCTGAAAGAAAGCATCCAGATCACGCTGCTTGGTAACATCCAGGATCCCTGCAATCGAATCCTCTAACAACTTTGAATACTTTCCCATAGCATACCCGTTCTTCGTTGCACTGTTAAACTTCCCGCAGAGGTCTTTGATCGGCTCACTATACCCTCTGGACGTAGTTCTGAGAACATCCAAAATACTCTTGACCTCTAAATGGTTCATCAAAATCTCTCCTTCCGCCGAGACATACACTAAATAATACGGATGAAGTCTATTTTGGGCATTGATATTTACAGCCGGATTAATATTCTTCAAAATAAAAATAATTCCCTTCTCAATTCCTTTCTCCGGGTCAGATCTAACTACAGCGTGCATTCCATGAGGAATATTTTTCGGCTCTCCTTTTTCTTTCAGAAAATTCACCATATCAATACGGAAATCGTTCAGACCTAAATCAGTAATAACAACCCCGCTCTTTGTATCTTCCAGATCAATAATCTCCCCGTCCTTTAATCTCGTCAGCTGTTCACGTCGATAATCAGCATCTCCAGTCAGTTTATCATTCTGATCAAGAACATTATCATCTCCGGTAGCCGTATAATTTGAAATAACCATCCGGCTTTCAACCCGTTCTTTAAGATTGATGTATTCATCCAGCGTAATATCAGGCCAGAAATTCACCAGCTGGATTTTATCATTCTTACTGCCAAGCCGGTCAATTCTTCCAAATCTTTGAATAATTCTAACAGGATTCCAGTGAATATCATAATTGATAAGAAAATCACAGTCCTGGAGATTCTGACCTTCCGAGATACAATCCGTTCCAATAAGCAAATCAAACTCACCCTTCGCATGCAGTTTGATTAGGTCCCGTTCCTTGGACACCGGAGAAAACATTGTCAACAGAATATCAATATCACTCTGCTTAATTTTCAATGTATTCTTATTCCCAAGAGAACCGTCAATCTTTACCGTCTCAATGCCGTACTTTTCTTTAATTCCTCCAGACAACTGTTGAAAAAGATACTCCGCTGTATCAGCAAATGCAGTAAATACGATCACCTTCTTGTTTCCGATATTAAGCGGATGTTCAATCTTTTCTGAAATCAGGGACTTCAGATGATTCAGCTTGGCATCATGCTCTGGCGTAATCTTTTCCATCTCGGAAATAAGACGATCGAGAATTCCAAGATCATGCTCCAAATCATTACGATAAGAAAGAGTATCCATATCCTCCCAGGCAATTTTGATTTTACCGGTGGTCTCCCGTGCCTCCTCATACTCATCATCATCCAGTTCAAGCCCTTCTAGTTCATCTGCCAGAGCAGAAGGGATATTCGTATTCAAAAACGAACCCTTGCGTTGCCCGCTCTCAAACTCATCAATCAAATCCACAGTTCCGAGATTCTTTTTCTTGAAATTTTCCAGCGAAATTCTGAATGAATGAACACAACTCTCCAGCCTCTTTAAGAGGTTAATCGTCATCAGAACCTTCAAACTCTGTTCACGATTCATCTGTTTTAATGCATTCTTTCCTTCAACCTGAGTATCATACATCGTCTCGTAGTGGGACAAACAACTAGGCTGAATATAGGCAAACGGGTTATATACTGCCATTTTCAGAGAAGTCAGCTGTTCAAATAACTCATTATAATCCATCACACCGTCTACATCGGTCAGTTCACAATTATGGGAAAGAGGAGTAAGCCTTGTAGGGAATTTCCCGATATCTTTCGTATCGTAATACTTCTCGATGTGTTTCCGGCTTCGGGCAATTGTTACTGAATCTAAGAGAATAGAGAAATCAATATCCAGACTATCAAGAAGTTTTTGTGGACTTCTCTCCTCTGTTGGAAGATTGCGCCACTCAGTAAATGCCTGCTGCGCCTGTGAAAAAATCTTATTGATGTCTTTCTCCGTCCCCATCTTTGAATCAAGATTCGCTGAATCCCCTTCATAAGCAAGAGCCAACTGATTTTTCAAATCAGAAAACCGATTATTCACAGGAGTTGCTGAAAGCATCAGAACTTTAGTCTTCACCCCGTCACGAATTACCTTCTCCATCAAAAGATCATAACGGGTTTTTCTCTCCCGAAGATGTGTGGCATTACGGAAGTTATGACTCTCATCAATAACCACCAAATCATAACTCCCCCAGTTAAATGCATTCAGCTTAATTCCATTAGACTCTCCCGAAGTCCTGTTCAGATCTGTGTGATTAAGAATATCATACCTGAACTTATCATTATGCAGAATATTATTCAGATAATTTCCCCGGTAAGTCTGCCAGTTTGGAACAAGTTTTTTCGGACAGAGAACAAGGACATTCTTGTTTCTCATCTCATAATACTTGATAACCCCAAGTGCGGAAAATGTCTTTCCAAGACCCACACTGTCAGCTAAAATACAGCCGTTATATTTCTCTAATTTATTAATAATCCCCACAACAGCGTCTTTCTGGAAATTATAGAGTTTGTGCCAAATCAGAGTGTCCTTGTATCCTACCAAATCATTTGGAAGATAATCCTCCATCACATCCTCTAAGAACTCATTGAAAATATTGTAAAGAATTAGATAATAAATAAACTCCGGAGAGTTCTCCTTATACACTGTTGAAATATGCTCAACAATTTTATCTGTTATATCTTCCAACTGTTCAGAATCATTCCAGACAGCATTAAACATATCAATAAACTGACGGGTTGCCCCATCACCCTTATCTGTCTTCTGAACAAAACTAAACAGACTGTTTCCATTTTCATATCCCAGTTCACTCGTAGTCAGACCATTTACCGGATTATAGAGAACTTCCTTGCCTGACTCGTCACGAATAGTAACAAAATTAGGCATTGTTCGATCGGTAACAATAGTTTTGAAAGAAACTTTCGAGCGAATCCAATCAGCACATTCCCGGGCTATGGCTTTTTGTGTAAGTTTATTCTTGAGTCGTATTTCAAATTCAGTTCCGTATATACTGTTTTCCCGTTCAAGTTGTGGTAGGAAAAACTCACGTCGTTCTTTTTTGATTTTATCGGTAATATTTTCTGAAGAAGCAAACGTGGGAGATGTAAAGATAAACTGAAGTTCATCAATTTTTTCCAGTTCAGTCTTGAGAACTTCAAAAGCATAAATTGAAAAGAAGGAGGCGGCTATCTGAACATGTACATTTCGTCCAAGCTCATTTTTCAGGTCATCCCCGAGGAGCGTGTCTTTATTGTTAATTAGTTTCATTTTAGATTCAGTGAGATTCTTCTTTGAGGGATTTCAAAGGGGATGGAGTTATTCAACAGAGAAATACACTTAATAAAATACTATTGTTGCGAGAGAGTTATAAAAGTTATTGGATGTTGAGATGGTAAAATAAATAATTCTGAAAAAAAGGTCATGCCGTAACTGATTTCCACACAGAAATCATCACTGTTTCGAATGATAAATTTTCTCGCTCTCACTTTGATATCACAACAGAGCAACACAAATTCCCCATCCCACAGATAAGAATATTGACAAACAAAAAGAAAAACCGGCACGCCGGTTTTTCCTATAGCATTTTTCCAGACGGCGTGCGATTCCTGCGCAGGCGATAAGCCGGAGCAGAGCACGACGGTGCAAGAAAAATGCGATTCGCGTTAATTCGCGGAGATTCGCGGTTGGTTTTTCTCATGGATCCGCATCCATCTCAACTCCTTCCTTCTCAGAGCTTACCGATCCCCCATCCTTCCGCCCCTGTCCCCCTTTTCGTGCATTTCGTTGGCGGGTTGGACGCTGAAAGCGGACGACCTCAGCTGAGGCGGGGTGAGCCGTAAGGCTCGCCCTTAGCCAAGCAAGGCTTTGCCTTGCGATCAAACCGAAGGTTTGCGAATTTGTGGGTTTCGTGTGGGGGACGGGGGAGGGTACTAAATGGAGACCGTCCAACGAACTTTTCTCTTTTTCGTGTTTTCGTTGGCGGGTTGGACGCTGAAAGCGGACAACCTCAGCCGAGCAAATCTCTGATTTGCGTTATGTTTTCGTGAATTTCGTGTGATGAGTTGTAACAACCGAGGAATCCCGTCCACGAAATCGAAAAGCACACCCCCCAACGATCACATAAATCCGAACACTATCTCCCCAAAAAAAGCGGCTCTCCACACATCATCCCCCTCTAAAAACGGGTGTTGTCCATCGAACGATAGACAGGATCGTTCACCCGCATTCATTTCCGCCCGTAAGATCAACGGGCGAGAATGATTTCTCTCATTCTTCCAATACATTCATC
>Ga0265295_1008457_pt1 | contig 11421 bp, 8 predicted proteins | sample Munlansysbiofilm_FD_192503 | JGI IMG/M metagenome (GOLD analysis project Ga0265295, IMG submission 192503) | Leachate microbial communities from a municipal landfill in Southern Ontario, Canada - Methane capture system biofilm | ecosystem: Engineered > Solid waste > Landfill > Unclassified ... | reverse complement strand
ACCATACACGCGGAAAGTTCACTTCATTTTCCGGATCGCTAACTGAATATTTAAGCTCTTTTAATTTTAGTTTTTCAAGAACAAAGGCTTTAATATCGTCATCATTCTTTGCGCCATTGGCAACGGCTTGTTTAGCAAGTTCTAAAGTGTTTTCATTGAACTGCGGATAAAAAGGCATCCATCCATTCCTCACCGATGTGAAGATGGTATCTGCCACATGTTTATCCGTCCATTTGTTTTCAGGTACGGTATTGTATTTTGAATACTTTCCATCATAACGATATTGGCAGGTATTGATATAATGCCATATCGGTGCTTGTTGCAATCTTGAAACAGGTACCCAATCTTTTGCATAAGCAATTGACGACCAGGAATCAACCGGAGCCAGCTTTTCCTGTCCTACATAATGATTCAGGCCGCCACCGTTTTTCCCAATACATCCACAAACCATAAGTGCCATGGCGCCAGCACGATAAGTAAGGTTTTGATGGTACCAATGGTTGACGCCTGCACCCACTAATATCATACATTTCCCTTCGGTGATGTTGGCGGTATTGGCCCATTCACGAGCAAACTGCAACACTGTTTTTGAATCAATACCTGTGAAAACTTCCTGCCAGGCCGGTGTGTAGGCTGCATCTGTGTCGGTATAATCTTTTGGATATTGGCCACCCAAATCCCGGTCAACGCCATACTGGGCCATCATTAAATCATAAACAGTCGTAATAGGAACTCTACCCTCAACTGTATCCAGCCATTTCACAGGAACGCCACGTTGTGCTTTTTTTGCCAGCCCAAATTCCGTGAACTCAACTTCCAGGGCTTCATCTTTGCTATCTAATAAGGTAAGAACCGGATCATAATCGAGATCTGTTTCTCCGCACTCATATTTCATATTCCATTTGCCGCCATCCTTCGCCCAGCGATAACCCATAGTTCCTTTCGGAGTAACATACTCACCACTTGCTTCGTCAATACATAAAAATTTCCAGTCTCCGTTTTCAATATCTTTCCATTTTGAAAGCTCGTTGGCACGAACCATCTTGCCGGGTGTATAAATGTCTCCTACTTTATCCAGATGAACCAACATAGGGCTATCGGTATATCGCTTCACGTAATCAATAAAATAGGGAGTCTGTTTTTCAAAATGATATTCTTTGAGGATGATGTGTGTCACTGCCATCCAGAAAGCACCATCACTTCCGGCATGAAGCGGAATCCATTGATCGGCATATTTGCACAACTGGCTGAAGTCAGGAGAAAACACGACGGCTTTAGTTCCGTTGTGACGTGATTCTGCAAAGAAATGACAATCAGGTGTTCTGGTCATATTCAGGTTGGTACCCATATCGGCTACCATCTTTGCGTTGTACCAATCTGCGCTTTCGCACACATCCGTTTGGTCTCCCCATATTTCAGGAAATGCCGGTGGCAAATCGCAATACCAGTCATAGAAGCTGAGGTTGACACCACCAAAAAGTTGAAGAAATCTATGACCGGCAGCATGGCTCAGCATTGACATGGCAGGAATCGGTGAAAATCCTATCACCCGGTCCGGACCATATTTTTTTGCTGTATAAATGTTTGAGGCAGCCATTATTTCTAATGCTTCGTCCCATGATGCCCTCCGGAAACCGCCTTTTCCCCTAGAATTTTGATACTGGCTGCGCTTTTCTTTATTGTTCTGAAGATTTTCCCATGCCTCAACAGGATTTCCACCTACTTTTTCCTTTTCTTCTCTGAAAGCATCAAGTAGTGTTCCGCGTATGAGTGGATATTTTATGCGCAACGGGCTGTAGAGATACCATGAAAAGGAAATCCCTCTCTGGCATCCGCGTGGCTCATAAGGTGGTAATTTATCATCAATTAAAGGATAATCCAATTGCTGTGTCTCAAACACAACGATTCCTTCTTTAACATGGATGGCCCACGAGCAGCCACCCGTACAGTTAACGCCATGTGTACTGCGTACGACGCGGTCGTGTTGAAAGCGGTTACGGTAAAACTCTTCCCATTTGCGGGTTTTAGGCGATATGATGTCTTGTATCCAACTCATGATTTTTGGTATTATTGGTTAAGTGATGATTTTTTGTTTTTAATAAATCTCCTATTGTCTATGCTGATTTCATTTGCCTGTTGAAAATGAAAAAGTTTACTGCTCCTTTTTTTCTATTGAACCAAAAGAGGGAATAAAATGCCAGTAAAAAAATTACTCCGGCCAAACCACCCAGAAGTAAATAGTTTCCAAAAGGAGTTGTTGCCAATGCTGCCTCTTGCATATCAGCAAGAGTTAAAAACGCAACAATGTCAGCAATTTCTTGTGGAGTTACGGGCTTGGAATTATAGGTTTCTTTCATTTGTGGAAAAGGCAAGCCTGAAACAACTGCTCCGACGCCTGCTGCAGACAATCTGGTAATAGTATGTGTTAGGTCTATGGCTAAGGCAGCTCCACTTATTGATCCATTCATATCCACATTGTGGCATGAGTTGCAGGCAGCACCCTGATTGGTAAAGCGGGTGCTTCCTACAAATAATTCCCGACCCCGCTTACTGTCTCCCGTTAGTGCGGCAGGGCTTACTGTCGAAGTGTCTGGTGCTGAGTCTTTTCCTCCTATGTAGGTAATTATTCCTTTTATCTGTTCATCAGTTAGGTTGGGCTGGTCAGGCATTGGTATCTGGTTATATGCTTTGAAAAGTGAATCGGCATATTTATCACCTGATTTGATTACCGTCTGGGATGATTTGACAAATTTTATGATCCATTCCTCCGAAAGCCTGTCTTGTATATTGGCAAGGTCAGGGCCAATCAATTTTCCTTTCCCGATAGAATGGCAGGCAGCACAGGTTTCTTTAAAAATAGTTTCGCCGTTTTTCTGTGCAAAAACAGAAATGAGAGGAAAAAAAAGAAATATCACGGCTGCGATAAAAAAGTAATGCGTTGTTTTCATGTTGCATAATATTTACTGGTTGGTAAAAATTCCGCCACTATTCGCCGTCTCAAAAAGTTCTACCGAATTGTTAATTCTTAAAATAGTAGAAAAATTTCTTAAAAAATTGAAAAAAAAAGAACAAACGTATTCTTTCTCATTTAGAAATGCAATTTTTTTTAAAAAAAATATTCTTTTTTTTTACGAAGACTTTTTGAATAATAGGTGCAATTGTAGGTTTGATAAAGCTTAGAAAGAAAATTACTGTGTTTTCAGGCTTTGATAAAAAAAAAATCAAAGACAAGGATTTGATTCCAAAGCTACAGAATTGAGACTAAGGCGTCTTAGCTTTGCTTACTTTGAAAAAGCACTGACGAGATGACTGTTTCAAAAACGAAAATTAGCTGTGTCAAAGTATGGTATTTGGTCTTTTCTTACAAAAATCAATCAAGGTGTGGCCACTATATTGTTAGTTAGGGTAGGGATTGTATCTTGAAAAGAGACAGGCCAGCTTTGGTTTTTTTTAGGTGTGCGACTAAATTCTGATTTTTGAACGATCGACAGAACTATATAGCACCAAATGAGAATAAGGTAAGTGTAAATCCCTGGTTTACGATGGCTTTTGTGTGTGGAAAATGTATCTTCAAAAAAAAACTGGAGCAATAAAAAAGCCGGAGCAAACTTTGCTCCGGCTTTTAAGTATTTGTCTGTTAAATATTTAGCTATTCATCGAGATCAAAAACTCTTCATTTGTATCTGTATAGCGCATTTTATCTTTCAAAAATTCCATAGCTTCTATCGGTGTCATATCTGCCAGGTGATTTCTAAGAATCCAGATACGTTGCATAGCTTCTTTGTCGATCAGCAAATCTTCGCGACGGGTGCTTGATGAAACGATATCGATAGCTGGCCAGATACGCTTGTTAGCCAAACGTCTGTCGAGCTGCAGCTCCATATTTCCTGTGCCTTTAAACTCTTCAAAGATCACTTCGTCCATTTTTGAACCGGTGTCGATCAGCGCGGTAGCAATGATTGTTAGCGATCCACCATTTTCAATTTTACGCGCAGCACCAAAGAAACGTTTTGGTTTTTGTAGCGCGTTAGCTTCAACACCACCGCTGAGTACTTTTCCGGAGGCAGGCGAAACGGTATTGTAGGCCCTGGCCAGACGGGTGATAGAGTCGAGCAAAATAACGACATCGTGACCGCATTCGGTGAGCCTTTTGGCTTTTTCAAGCACGATATTGGCGATTTTCACGTGTTTATCGGCGGGCTCATCGAAGGTAGATGAAATCACTTCAGCCTTCACACTTCGGGCCATATCTGTTACCTCTTCAGGACGTTCATCAATGAGTAGAATAATCAGGTAAGCTTCGGGATGATTGTTGGCAATCGCGTTGGCTACTTCTTTGAGCAGCACTGTTTTACCTGTCTTAGGTTGTGCTACGATCAGTCCACGCTGGCCTTTTCCGATAGGCGCAAACATATCCATAATACGTGTGGAAATGGTGCTGTCTTTGTGTCCGGTGAGATTGTATTTTTCTTCCGGGAAAAGCGGGGTGAGGTAATCGAAAGGAATTCGGTCGCGTACTTCATCCGGCGGGCGGCCATTGATCATATCCACTTTGATAAGTGGGAAATACTTTTCGCCTTCTTTTGGCGGACGAATACTGCCGAGGATCGTATCACCTGTTTTCAGCGCAAAAAGTTTTATTTGCGACTGCGAAACGTAAATATCGTCGGGTGAGTTGAGGTAGTTATAATCTGAGGAACGCATAAAACCATAGCCGTCAGGCATAATTTCCAGCACACCTTCTGCATCTACAATGCCATCAAACTCAAAGCGAAACTCGTCTCTTTTGGATTTTTGGTTGTCGCGTTGCAGCTCTTTACGCTCGTGGGGATTTTGAATTTCTTTTTTTGGAGCAAAATCTTTTTGAGGCTTGGTAAACTCTTTTTCAAAGTTCTCAGCCTGTTTTGAATACTCTTTTTCAAAAGATTTATGTTCTTTTTCAGATGAGATACTCTCCTCCGGAAGCGGTGTGAGGTTGGGCTGTGGCTTGATGATGCGTGGCCGTTTTTGCTCAGATTTATCTGCTGAGGGCTGGCCGTTGTCATCGCTTTTCTCAACTGGGGTAGGTTTGGTAAGTGTTTTGGGTTTTTCTGTCTCTGGAGCTTTAGGAGTCTTCACAGCTTCCGGTTTGTCAGTTTTTTCAACTTTTAAAACTTTATCAGACTTTTCCGGTTTATCTACTTTCTCTGCCTTCTCTATTTTTTCTGCCTTCTCTATTTTTTCAGCCTTCTCTTCTATTGCTACGGGAGGCTTTTTCTCTACTTTTTCAGGCGGTTTGGCTGTTTTTGCTTTGCTTGCCTTAGGACTTTTAGTGTCAGGTTTAGGCTCTTTTTTTATTTCTGTGTTTTCCTTGTTGGGACTTGATTTTTCTTTGGCAGGGACTTTAGAAGGATCTAATGCCTGCTGATCTAAAATTCTGTAAATCAGGTCTTGTTTAAGTAGTTTTTCAACTTTTGGAATTTCCAATTCTTTAGCGATCTCTCTTAATTCCCCAACAAGCTTATTGTTAAGCTCAATAATGTCGTACATTGGAATAGATTTTAATTCTTTAAATAAATAGTGTGTATTGATATTATTTTAGATGATTTCAGAGGCGAAAACGAAGATTCTTCCTAAGAAGCCAAAATAATAAATGAAGCGTTTGGGATTTCTCTTTAAGCGTGGCAAATATAAAAAAGTTTCTTTAAACAAACTGTCTTTTTTTTAAAAAATTATTGATTAGTGCCTTATTAGCAGCTTTTACGGCACGGAATCCATATCTTTGCGGTCGCAATTTTAAAAATACCCACATAATGATTCAAAGAATTCAGTCTGTTTTTTTGTTTTTGGCCGCCATCACAAGTGCTTTGATGTTTTTGTTTCCTATTGCCTGGTTTAAGGACTTTACTGTGAAACTATACGTTACTCATATTCAGAATTTTGTGCCCGGAAGCGAACTGATATTCAGTGATTTCAAGCTTTTACCCTTATCAATTTTAGCAGCTATTGTGGTGGTCTTACCACTTTTGATCATCTTTATGTACAAAAATTTAACCAGTCAATTGCGACTCATTCGTTTAAGTATTTTGTTTAACCTGGTGTTGATCGGCTTGGTGTTTTTCTACTATGTAGCACAGGTTCAATTAGTCACGGCTTCTGAAGCTGCTTACGACAAAGGAATATTTTTGCCACTTATCGCGCTGGTATTTTTGTTTTTAGCACTAAGAGGTGTTCGAAAAGACATCAAACTCATTCGCTCGGCGGATCGGCTGCGATAGGAAGGCTGTCGCGATCAATTTCCATAATTTCCATATTCTCGATGCGGCTGCCGTTGATATCGAATCTCACGAAGGTGATTTTTTTGTGAATACCATACCTGCCCGCTGCACCCGGATTGATATGCAAAACGTTAATTGCAGGATCGTGAATCACTTTGGTGATATGCGAATGGCCGCAAATAAAAAGCTGTGGCTGGTGGCGCAATAACGCGTCTTTTACGCCTTTGGCATAACGCCCGGGATAGCCGCCAATATGAATCATAAAAACTTTAACACCTTCAACAGTAAATAGTTGTCGCTCTGGAACCATTGTCCTGATACGGGCACTGTCGATATTTCCACTCACTGCTTTCAAGGGTTTAAAGGCTTCTAAAGATAGCAACACTTCTTCGTTGCCGATGTCGCCGGCATGCCAAACCTGATCACATTTTGCAAAAAAATCGAATACCCGCGGATGAAGGTATCCGTGGGTATCCGATAAAAGTCCAATTTTTGTCATGTATTAATGAAGATTGTAGGAGATGCCAATGCTCAGCACTTCCTTAAACTGGGTTCTGGGACCGGTTTTGTTATCTTTATCTTCAATCATAATATCATCGTCATATATAAGGTGTGCCGTAATATTGGTGCTCAGCCAGCTGTTCACTTTCAGGGTAACCAGGTTTTGCCAATCGACATCAATGTTTTGTGGGTTTTTTAGGTAGTTTGAGAAAAGCTCTAATTTGGAATCGAAGGAAACATTTTCGACAATGGGAATACTCAGCTTGGCGATGAGCTTGGCACCTAATTCAAACTTGGTGTTCTTGCCATCCTCCACCTTAATATACTGACCACCAATGGAATCATAAACAGCAGGGTCAACGCCATATTTTCCTTTATCTGCCAAAGCTTGATCGCTAACAATTGTAAGCCGGGCTGTAACGGGAGCAAAGTTGATGGAGAAATATTTGTTGGGAACATACTGCATACCAAGACCTAAGGTGAAATAGCCTGGCGACATAAAACCTGAAACCGGTGTGCTTGAATCTTTTTTGTAGTCGAAACCATCAGCAAACTGGGTTTTAAAGGAGAACTCCAAACTGTAAAATAGTTTTTCGGTTGCTTCGTAACCAAACAAAGAGTTGAGTTCAATTTTGTCATCGGTTTTCATGGCTTTGCTTTCACCTAAATGACTGTATCCCATAGCTAAGGAAAGGTTGTTATCCCATTTCTTAACATCATCGGCATAGTTGATGCCATAGTTTAAAATACCCTGCCAGTTGAGTGCATTTTCACCACCGGCAGCCCAGTTGGAGAGGTGACTTTGTGAAAAATTCAAGCCAACTGCTCCTGTTTTTGTCCATTTTTTCGGCATGGTCGTATCTTGTGCCAATATGGTTGCTGAGCTAAAAAACAGGAAACTAATAAGAATAAGTAAAGTGTTTTTCATAGTAAAAAAATGATTTATAAATAATTAAAAATTTGTTCCCTGACGATTTGGAATAGCCTGTTGCCGCTTATCGCCGAGCTTAAAATGAATATCGAGTTTATTTTTGCTGCGAACAAGGCTGTCGCTTTTTACAGCCGGCATCCAATTAATGCTTTGCAGAATGCGGATAGCTTCCTGATCGCAGCCACCGCCAACAGCCTCTCTGACAACGATATTAGAAGGCAGTCCGTTTTTTTCTATCGCAAATTCCAAAACAACTTTGCCCGAAATACTACTTCTAAAAGCCTGCTCGGGATAGCTGAGGTTTTTATAAATATAGTTATTGAGGGTCATTGTGCTATCTTTGAAAATGGGATAGGGAGCCTGATTTAGCGCGGCAAAATTAAAAATATTTTCCGATTTAGAGTTGGGATATTTCGCCGGAGGCAGATGTTTAGCCAAATCGCTGCGTTCCCGCTTTTTATAATCACGGTAATTAAAAGGAATCTCTAATTCAATCGTTGATTTAATAGGCTTGCCATTTTTTAGGGCGGGCAGCCAGATAATATTTAGTGCCAGCCTTTTAGCTGTTTCGGTGGCTTCTTCATTAAAAGTTTTAAGGGTTTCAATGGAGATTATCGTTCCGTCTTCAGCAATTGTTAGCCGCAACAGTACCTCTTCACGGCCTTTTTGATCTATAATTTCTTCAGGAAAGATAAGGTGCTGCAACAGATAAGTATTGGTAAGGGCCTTGCCGGATAGCGGCCTTGCCTCCTCTGAAAGCTGAGCCAATAGGCGAGGAGCTAAAATAAGAAGCAGCACTAAAATATAGTTTGATCTCAAAATTCAGCATTTTGAGCTAAATTAAATAATTTTTAAGGACTTCACGCTTTTTTGGCTAAAAACTTAACGAAAATTGGCGTGATGTTTTTTGTATCCGTACAAAGACGAAATTTATAATGCGATTCAATTGACCAAAAGCGCCAAATCTTTCCTACTTTTGCAGCAAACTCACAACGAATGGAGAAAAACGCGGCGGATTATATTTTTGGTTTACATCCTGTATTAGAGGCTTTTGAGGCTGGAAAAGAATTTGAAAAACTGTTTATTCAAAGCGGGTTACACTCTCCCCAACTGCAACAAATCTCAAAAAATGCACGAGAACTTGGCGTGCCTTTGCAGCATGTGCCGATAGAAAAGCTAAACCGGATTACCCGAAAAAACCACCAGGGCGTTGTTGCTTATATTTCCCCTGTGAGCTACCAATCAGTAGAACAGTTAGTTCCGATGATTTACGAAGCCGGGAAAATGCCATTTATCGTGGTGCTCGACCGGATAACAGATGTACGCAACCTGGGAGCCATAGCCCGCACGGCGTACGCTGCCGGCGCCGATGCTTTGCTGCTGCCTTCGCGTGGCAGTGCATTGATCACCGGCGATGCCATGAAAACTTCTGCCGGTGCTTTGTCAAAACTTACCGTTTGCCGCGCCGAAAACCTGAAGGAAAGCCTTGATTTTCTCAAAGAAAGCGGTTTGAAAATAGCGGCAGTCACCGAAAAAGGCAGCAGTCCAATCTGGGAGAACAAGCTGGAAGGACCCATCGCCCTTATTCTTGGCTCCGAAGAAGACGGCGTATCGCCCGCTTACCTGCAAAAAGCCGATGCCAAACTGCAAATTCCCATGCCCGGTGCAATGGAATCGCTTAATGTATCAGTAGCTGCCGGCATTGCCTGCTTCGAGATTGTAAGGCAACGGATTGCTGCGGGATTGTGAGTTGAACTAGCTTATGTAGGATAATTATCTTCCTTATTTACTGATGAGTTTCTTATTTATACTCATTCTAAAATACGGCGTTTCTTCAAAATTTATTGTTTTTCATTTGAAATACGTTTAGTTTCGGAGCGTGTTAATCTTTTGGCGTGTTTGTAACTATGCACACACAAATACACAATTCGTATTTGTTTTGCATAATAAACTAACACTTATTAAAAAACAAAAAGTATGAACCAAAACAAGCTATATGAAAAAAAGCAAGTAATTCACTTTAAACAATGATTTGAAAACGACGCACTATATTTATGATAGTAAGATTAGTTTTTTGTGCTGATATCACGATCAACCAATATCCTTTTTTTACTTTCACACCCTTGCGTGTTGCTTAGCCTTCACATCAATCCAATTTTTAATTAAAACTCAGCACAATGAAAAATTTAAAACAAAAATTAAGTCTTATAGCAATACTGCTTTTTTTACAATTTACCTCATTTTCTCAACAATTTGGGAGTTGGGTTATCCCCGCCACAAATAAGATTGTTTACAAGCTTGATTTCATGGACTCAAGTATCGAAGAAAACATACTACTTAATGGAAGCAGTTTTTTTGATGATGAACACGTAATTACGGCAGGTGCATACAACAAAAACTATGACAATGTTTTTTATGTAATTGACAATTTAATCTTTGATAATTTCAACAACCCACAGGAATGGCCACGATATAACGATGGTTTTATGCCGGAATTTCAGATAATCCACAGCCTGGACATAGTGACAAGTTCATAATGATAACTATGAAAGGCAATTACCATGAATACAATACATTCGCTTATTACAATGTAACCGTCAATGAAAACAATGAAATTAATATCTCTGATGAAATTGAAATATCAGATTTTGATTTTGCTTTTGGTGGTTTCTCAATAGCAAACGAATCTAATAATGCAAGATACTTATATGCCATCATAAAAGGTGAGGATGGAAATGAAACAGCCGGATTATATAGATACATAATAAATGCAAGCGGTATTAGTGATGAAACCCTGTTGTTTAGTTCATCAAATACAGAATTGATTGATGATGATTTTGATGCATACAACTTTGAAACCACTACAAATGCCTATGGTAATACCTATGCATGGATTGACGGGGAGTATAGTCCCGACTTACCTTTGAGTAATGACGATATTGTTACTATTAATGGGAGTACGCCTCAAGTTTTCAGCCTAAACTATGGCCGTATTGGTGGTATAGAGTTTTCTAAATTTGAAGAAAACATTTTGTATGCTTCCTGCACCGACAGGGGTATTGTTAAACTAAACTATGTAACGGGTCAGGTGAGCGATGTTTACACGCCATCTACACCAGATTATAGCCGCACTTTCCTGCAAACTGCACCCGATGGGCATATTTACGCCGTTTCTAATGATGGCAAAAAGCTGGGAAGAATCTTGCAATATGGTAACAACGCCGGTACATTTCAAGCTGATGTATTTCAGTTTCCCCTAAACAGAGCTGTTACTACTTTTTTAAGTTTCGAAGGCCTAAAGTATTACATACTGCCCGAAAACGAACGGGTGCATACCCCTTTAAATATCGAGGTGTTTACAGAACCCGAATCATGCCCTGATTATTATGACGGAAGAGCAGAAATTCACGTAAGCGGTGGCGTTCCTTTTAATAATATGGATGCGCCTTACCTTATTACTTCCGAACCGCCAGTTAATTGGATTTGGGATGAGGTTGATATGTATTTTTATAATTACGAGCTTACTGCTGGTAATTATGAATATACAATCACTGATAATGCTACACCTGAAGCAAACACCGTAACCGGTACTTTCGTAATCGAGCTTGATAACAGCCATTTTAGTTTTCCGGATGATTATTTTGAAGTCACAGAAGATAAAAGCTTGCCCGATGATGAATATATAGATAATTTCTACACATTCGAAAAAGGCATTCACATTTCTAATGGCGC
>Ga0265295_1008454_pt1 | contig 11424 bp, 14 predicted proteins | sample Munlansysbiofilm_FD_192503 | JGI IMG/M metagenome (GOLD analysis project Ga0265295, IMG submission 192503) | Leachate microbial communities from a municipal landfill in Southern Ontario, Canada - Methane capture system biofilm | ecosystem: Engineered > Solid waste > Landfill > Unclassified ... | reverse complement strand
AACAGGGCGAATACATCGATATGTGCACCGGCCCGCACCTTACCTATACCAAGACCCTCAAAGCCTTCAAACTCACCGGACTGTCCGGCGCATACTGGAAAAACGACAGCAAAAACAAAATGCTGACCAGAATCAACGGAACGGCATTTTCGAGCGGAAAAGAGCTGGAAGATTTCCTCAAACTCCAGGAGGAGGCGGAACGCCGCGACCACCGCAAGATCGGAAAAGAGATGAAGCTCTTCATGTTCTCCGACGAGGGTCCGGGATTCCCGTTTTTCCTCCCAAACGGTATGATCGTGAGGAATGCTCTGATCGACTACTGGCGTGAACTTCATGCAGAAAACGGGTATCAGGAGATCTCGACGCCTTTGATCATGAACCGCCGTCTCTGGGAGACAAGCGGGCACTGGGATCACTACAAGGATAATATCTATGCTACCTGCATCGATGACGAGGATTACTGCATAAAACCGATGAACTGTCCGGGCGGCGTGATGGTCTATGCAAACGAGCCGCACAGTTACCGGGAACTTCCGATGCGCCTTGCTGAACTCGGACTCGTACACCGCCACGAGCTGAAAGGCACCCTGCACGGACTTTTCCGTGTCCGCTGTTTCACCCAGGACGATGCCCACATCTTCATGAGGAAGGACCAGATCGCCGACGAGATCGCAGGCGTTGTTAGGCTCATCAACGAGGTCTACACCAAATTCGGCTTCGAGTATTTCCTGGAGCTCTCCACACGCCCGGAAAACAGTATGGGCAGTGACGAGGGCTGGGAAGAGGCCACGAACGGTCTCAAAGACGCTCTGGAGAAGCTGAAGCTTCCCTACACGATCAACGAAGGAGACGGGGCATTCTACGGCCCGAAGATCGATTTCCACTTAAAGGACTGTCTCGGCCGTACCTGGCAGTGCGGCACGATCCAGCTCGATTTCCAGATGCCGATCAACTTCGATCTGGCGTATGTGGATGAGAACGATGAGAGACAGCTCCCAATCATGATCCACCGGGTCTGTTTCGGTTCGATCGAGCGTTTCATCGGTATCCTGACGGAGCATTTCGCCGGCAGGTTCCCGGTCTGGCTCGCACCGATGCAGGCAAAGATCCTTCTCGTGACAAAGAAGAGCGAGAGTTATGCAGAGGAGATCTATGCGATGCTGAAGGATGCAAAGATCCGCTGCGAGCTTGACAACCGCAATGAGAAGATCGGGTATATGATCCGGCAGGCGAATTACACGGAACGTGTCCCGTATATGATCATCATCGGCGAAAAAGAGCTTGAGGATCACACCGTTTCGATCCGCACACGCGATGGAAAGACGGTCACGATGACACCCGAAGAGTTCCTGACAAAGATCAAATACGAGATTGAAAACAGAGTCTGATTTTTTACGGGGTGCAAGACACCCCTTTTTTTATCGATGCGGAGGTTTCCACATCACGAAGATTTAGGACAAAACCTGATCCTGTCTTTATCTGTGGGGATCCCATTGCATACGGATTTCCACTCGCCGTTTTGGCATACTTCATATTTTTCAAAAGCGCAAGGCAGTCCATTTGCCGTAGTTATGTCACTGCTGTCCATTAGCTGAAAATGCAGATGCGGAGCAAACGAGTTGCCGGAATGACCCACCCTCCCGATCATCTCTCCCTTTTTTACCCTCTGTCCAACGGTGACCTGAACCGACCCTTTCTGCAGATGGACGAGCGCGGCATATACATTCTCGCCGCATTCCATAATGATGTAGTTGCCCGCAATCAATTGCGCGTCGTCGTTTTCCGGATCGAAGTGATGCGCATTTTTATAAGCGTTGGCGATGTCCGAAATCAAATTCGTCCGTGCCCGTTCTTGATAGCCATCCTCTGCCCGGACAACGATCCCGTCACACGGTGCATACACGTCCTGACCCCAGCAGTAATATTCCTTTAAGGGGACCCCAAAGAGAAGATAGTGCGGGAAACTCACGCGATAGGCAGGCCAGCCCTTTCTCTTCCAATCCACTTGAATAAAGTCATACGCATATCGTGTTCCGAACCGGTTCGTGCCGTGACTCGGTATTTTTTTCCCGGGAGTTGTCGGAGAGAGCCATTCTCCCCTCAAAGGAAACGCAACTATTATTGGCTGACGTTCATTCATCCGCTGATCCCTCCTTTCATTTTTTTCACCACCAATAATGTTGATTGTTCGCTATCCATCGTCGTTTATCTTGCGGTAGGATATCGACGAAAACCGTCTCGCAGATGCGTGCATATCCGCGTTCTTTGTTTAGGGAACACGGAAAAACAGCATAGCCAGCTCATGTATGGATCAGAATACGAATACGAAACAGGATAAGCTCAATTAATCATAACTTTGCAAAAAAGGAAAATGTAGTGCCTTCACCCGGACTTGAACCGGGGACAACCAGATCTTCAGTCTGGCGCTCTCCCAACTGAGCTATAAAGGCTTTTGCGTAACCAATGTTAGTAGAATAACTATTTATAACAATCGGATTGCATCTCTCAAACACCTTATACATTCCAAAGTTGAATTACTACACAATGGTCAAGAGCAAAAATACAAAAAACGGATCCAATAAGCAGACCCTCCAGGAAAAAATCGTTGGGCGAACCACAAATATCGTCCATCTGACCCACAATGACTTAGACGCCGCCGGATCTGACGCCATCTGCCGGATGACATTCGGCAACGAGATCCTGACCCTCTTCTCCTCAGTTGGGAAATTCACCTGGTTCACAGCGCAGGTCAGCGGATGCAACGGGAAAGGAGACACCCTCATTATCAGCGACCTGGGCTATCAGAACGGGATCGAAGACCAGATACGAAAAGCCCACGCTGCAGGATGGGTCATCCAGTGGTACGATCACCACAAATGGACCGATGCGGAGAAACAAAAAGTCACGCCGTTTGTCCAGACCCTTATCGTGGACACGACAAAGTGCGCCACAGGCGTTGTGGCCTCAGTTCTAGCCAAAGATAACCAAAGCGCACGCGAAGTCGCCAGCGTCGTCTGTGACTACGATCTGTGGAAACATCAGGACCCAAGGTCGGCAAAACTTGGGATCGTTACCTCTAAACATGAAAACCTCAAACTCGTCAGGGACAAACTCACAGAGGGCATCATCATCGACGACGAGATTTCCCGCATCTTTGAAAAAATCGAGCATGACAAAAACAAGTGCATGAAAAAAAGCATCAGAGCTGCGAAAATATTCCGGGGAAAATACACCATCGCCGTTATGCCCGCCTACGGCTACCCAAGCGAAACTTCCGCAGAAGCACGCAAACAACTTGGGACCGATATCGAACTCCTTGTCTTTGACAATGGAAAGTTCTCTCTTCGCAGTGTTCCGGAAATCAGCCACCTCATTGCCAAACAGTTCGGAGGAGGGGGTCACCCGAATGCATCAGGAGGGAGCTTCAACTACACGTGGAAGGAAAAGTGGATGATGATACTTTTCAGGAAAGTTTCCCAGGCAGACAGCTTCATAACTGCCGCGCAGAACCTCTGACCACACGCTTTTTTTATCACCCGCCCAATACTAGGTTATGACCAACCTGGCCGAAAGCATCAGAATTGATTACGGGATCTGTACGACCTGCGGAGCATGCGTAAACGTTTGTCCGAGCAATATCATCCAGCGCGATGCAGATGCCTCGCCAATCGTTCATCCCGGCCTGGGCTGTATTTCCTGCGGACACTGTATTGCGATCTGTCCAAGCGGCGCTATGAATCTCGCAGAGGAGACCGAACCGGCAGGGATCGCAGACCCGGCGATTCTGGCACGCCATCTCAAGACCCGCCGATCGATCCGCGTCTGGAAAGACAGACCCGTCACACATGAAGAATGCGAAGAACTCATCAGAATAACCGGTCATGCACCTTCGGGGTGTAATATCCACCCCGTCAAATGGGTCGTCGTGAATGACCCTGCAAAAATGAAGGCATTCGTCGCAGCCTCGACTGAACTCCTGAGAACGATCCCAACGGAGAATCGCATGTATGGGCTCGCGGCCGGACTTCTGAGAAAACTGGACGCGGGCGATGATGTTCTCTGCAGAAATGCTCCGGCACTTCTTATCACAGTCGCAAATCCCAACGAAGACTTAGGCTTTGTGGACAGTATCATCTCCCTCACCTATGCAGACATCTATGCCCCGTCAATCGGGCTTGGAACCTGCTGGGCAGGATTTGTCATGATCCTCCTCAGTGTGTTCCCTACGCTTCACAAAACCCTTGGCATCCCGGAAGGATACAAAGCGCAGTATGCCCTCCTTGCAGGCCATCCAAAATACACGTTCAAAAATATTCCGCCAAGAGATATGCCAGAAATCTTCTGGACATAAAAAAAAGATTAGAGAGAGAGAAGCAAACGGGGCAGCTCAAGAGCAAGCCACGGATTCGCTTTGAATATTGCTATCACAAGGGATCTCACTGAGATCTCGTCAAGAGAAAGATCGGTCATCGAATGGACGATGGAGTTGAACTTTGCATCATCCATTTTGATGAAAGCTTCTTTTACCGCATAATTTCTTGCAAGTGCATGACCAAGAGGACCGTCACGCCAGGTATCATCATAGACCATCAGCGTCTTCTTGGAGGTATCTCCTTTTTTCAGTGCTGCGGCAGCAACATCTCCCGCAAGCTTTCCAGTGTACATGGCATTGTAGATGCCCCCACCGGTGATCGGATCGGAAAGACGGGCAGCGTCCCCAACAATGATAAGATTGTCGGCGACCGTGCAGTCCAGCGGTTTACAGACCGAGACACCGCCAACGACCAGCTCAGTGATCTTTCCGGTCGGGAACTCACGGGCAATGAATCGATCGAGATAATCTTTCGCACGGTGACCTTCACCGGATTTCATACCGGCGATGCCGATTCCAATATTGGCACACCGGTGTCCTTTCGGGAAAACCCAGATATAACCACATGGAGCATCTGTATATGAAATATAAAACAGATTTGCCCGTTCATCAATATCGATATCGTTCACGACGTACTGGGCGCAGGTCTCAAGCTCAGCCAGCGGAACGGTCGTGTTAATACCTGCCCATTTAGTAAACTTCGACTCGACCCCGTCCGCTGCAATAACGACTTTGGCACGAACTTCATACGTGTTTCCATGCTGGTGGATCACAGCTCCAGAGACTTTGCCGTCGATCATGATCGGGGCAGAGGCACGTGCGTGGACCTGAATTTCAGCTCCGGCTTCAGCAGCCTGCCAGATCAGTTCACGGTCGAAGACCTTTCTGTCAAGAACATAGCCTACTTTACCGCCGGAATGATTATCGCCGATCGTGAACTTCGTTCCATCGGGTCCGATCAAAACGGCTTTGTCGAGATCGGCACAAATCCATTTCGGATCCGGTTTGATAAACTCAGCCAGTGCTTCCTTCCCGATCCCTTCCGCACAGCGGACGGGCGCCCCGATTGCCGGACGTTTTTCGACGAGGAGGACTGATAAGCCCTGCTCAGCGGCAGTTTTTGCAGCCAGAGCTCCTCCCGGACCTCCGCCGACAACCAAAACATCATATGCTTCCTTCATTGTTCCTCCAGCACGATTGCGCCAAGAGGGCAAACCGTAGAACAAATCTTACATTTGTTTTTACAGAGGGTCTCATCAACAGTCAGATAGGCATCGATGAGTTCGAGGGCCCCTCTCGGACATACGGAGACACACGCTCCACAGTAACCGCAGACATCTCGTCGAATATGAATCATCGTCTTAATAATTTGTTTCAGGTGCTTAATAGGTTGCTCTGCGGGAGCCTTATATTATCAGACAAACAACATGGTTGTATGGATAGGGACGAAAATACAAAACCGGGTCTGATGTATGTTATCCTGATGATTGTTGCAATCGGCTGCGTGATTTACGGCATCTATGGATGGATCACCGGGCAGTGGTAAAAAAAGGGATATTATTTTTTCGAGCCTGGCGCGGCGGTGACCTGCAGAAGTGCATCGGCAAGCTCCTCAAGTCTCTCGGCAGGGAAACCTGCGACCATTTCCTCGTCCGCAATGCCGGAGAACTTTCGGGAACCGTCACACCCAAGCGAGAAGTTCGGCTCGCCATTCAGCAGAACATATGCGGTTGCATCCGAGCAGATTGACTGGATGCCGGAAAACTCCGGATAGAGTCTTCCGCCGAGTCTGAAAAGCGTGGACTGGGCAAGCTTCAACATTGAGAACGGCTTCGCAAAGATGATAACGACATCGGGAACGAACGTCGCTTTTTCTAACGGAGCATAAACGGTAGCATAGGTGTCTTGCGGAAGAGCGGGGACATTGTACACCGTTCTTTTGCTTGCGCCAAGCGAGCTGTACTTTCCCAGTTTGAAATAATGTTCGCCCGACTCCATCGACTCGCCAATTCCACGCAGACCAAGGACCCATGCTCCGCCGCCGCACTGATGCTTGGAATCGGTGGCGTAGAAAACTTTTCCTTCCCGTGCGAGCGAGACCATCCGGCAGTGACGAACGGTCTCCTCGATCTCCGAGATACCTTCTGGAAGCTTATCCTCGGACAAGACTATTTTTATGGCGACCGGAGAGCCGGTAAGGTGGAGAGCCTCTTTAAGGGTGGCTGAAATTTTTGCATAATCTGTCATAGCATAAAATAGGTCATCAGATTATTTAAAAACGTTTATAGAAGACGTAACTTCTGTTCCACCTTATCGAAAAATCCTCTCCCAACATCAACAAAGAGAGCCGAATCCGGAGATTTCCGGATTACCAGAGTGGCATTTTCCCCAATTTCAAACTGATCCTGACCGTCGATTACAAGAAGTGCAGGTTTGATCGAAATCAAGCGGATCTCCACCTCACTCTTCGAGTTGATCAGGTACGGACGCGACGACAGCATGTAGGGTGCAAGCGGGACGAGAAGCATAGCCTCAATCGTCGAGTCGACGATCGGACCGCCGGCACTCATAGCATAAGCGGTCGAACCGGTCGGCGTTCCAATGATCAGGCCGTCGGCACGGAACTCATCGATCTGCTTCCCGTTAACAAAGATCACAAACGTCAGGATCTTGGCCGGGCGGGAGGTAACGATGACCGCCTCATTGAGTGCTGAACCGACTGAGGTCCCGTTGTATTCAATGGATATCCTCATACGCGGATCAAGCGGGAGCGGCAGGGAGAGAGACGTTAAGATCTCTTCAGCTTTGTCTCGTTCGATATCGGTCAGGAACCCGACCTGGCCCTGATTGATCCCGACAACCGGAACCTGTTTTTCGAGCATCCGGATCGTCCGCAGCACACTGCCGTCTCCTCCGAGTATAATTACCAGATCAGCCGAAAAATTCTTCGAGAGAGAGACCGGAGAATACCCGAGTTCAGCTGCGACCGACTGTTCATACACGACATCATGCCCTAGGTCACGAAGCATCCATCCGAGTGATTGGGCAAGTTCGACCGGTTCTTTCAGATCAACCCGAGATACAATACATATCTTCATACCAACCTCGTAATATCTGAGACTTTTTTGTGGATCGCCGGGTTTGCAGCAAGAAGAGGGAAGCCAGACCTGACATCATCCAGGAAAAAAACCGGAGATCCATCAGGCAGGGTAACGATTCCCCCGGCCTCCTCGCAAATGAGCATCCCCGCAGCCGCGTCGGTGATCCGAAGGGTGGTTCGAAGATCAAGGAACCCTTCGAGTCTTCCGCAGGCAACATAGCAAAGTTCGATTGCAGAAGCTCCGAGTTTTCTTCCCCGACGAGTACGTAGACCATTCTCCAAAAGGGATATCATTTTGGGAGCACGGGCATAGATGCTCATCGCCGCGGTGTTCAGCTCAGTCTTTTTCGAAACACGGATCGGTTTTCCGTTGAGAAATGCACCTTTCCCGAGGATCGCCGTGAAGGTTTCACCATTCGCGAGATTCCTGACATATCCGGCAACCATCTTCTCACCATCGGAAAGTCCGATGGAGAGCGCATAGAACGGAATACCCACACCTGCGTTGAAGGAGCCGTCAACCGGATCAAGGTAGGCGATCCCTGACTCACCACCGATATCCTGAACCATTCCTGCTTCTTCTGAAAGAAGAGCTCTGCACACTTTGCGTGATCTGAAAACTGCGAGAATGATATCTTCGGCGATTTTATCGAGACGTTCAGTCGGCGTATTATCTGCACCCATACAGAGTTCTTCTGCACCATACTCTGTGCCGATAAGAGGGGCCAACGCTTCCTCGACCATGGGAGCGACCATTTCACAAACAGAAAGAAACCTTGCAGGATCCATAATTGATAGTTCTATTGGCAGGATATCCACATGAATACTTGCCTGACAGGGGGTCCGTAACACTCATATGTAATCACCCCCCATACTTAGAGAGATATATTATGAAGGAACAGACGGAAGTTGGAAAACTGAGAGAAGGTCGTTACGTTGTTGTTGACGACGAGCCATGCAAGATTCAGAGCATCGCTATCTCAAAACCAGGAAAACATGGAGCAGCAAAAGCAAGATTAGACGTAGTTGGTCTTTTTGACGGACAGAAACGCTCAATAGTTTCCCCAACATCGGCAACGGTCTATACCCCGATCGTTGAGAGAAAAACCGGGCAGATCCTGACGATTGCAGGAAACGTTGTCACATTCATGGATATGAAAGAATTCAATAACTTTGAACTGATTGTGGAAGATAAACACATTTTAGAAACCTTCCAGCCGGCTCAGGAAGTTCCTTACATCGAGTCGCTCGGCAAGCGTAAGCTTGACCTCTAAGACTGCACAATAATCAGTATATGCAGTCTTTCTCTAAAACTCTTTTTGCGGATGCTGAAACAGAGTATTCAGACGCATCGTATGGAATATTTGGCGTTCCTTTTGACGGAACGACATCTTTTAAGGCAGGATGCCGGGACGCACCGGCAGCGATTCGTCAGGCATCATACAATATCGAGACTTACAATCCTTATTACGACATAAATCTCCCCGATATCCCTTTTCATGATATGGGAGATATTTATACAGAGTGTTTGCCGGATCTCGTTGTCGCCCAGGTGGAAGACGTTGTTCTTGATCTAATCAAGGACGGTAAGATCCCTGTGATGATCGGCGGCGAACACTCGATCACTATTGGCGCCGTCAGGGCTCTTTGCCCAGTTTGGTATGTGGTGTGTGATGCCCATCTGGATATGCTGGATGAATACCGGGGATCCGCATTCAATCATGATTGTGTAACCGCACGGGTGAGTGAGATCACACAAAATATCATCATTCTCGGAGCGAGGAGCGGAGCAAAAGACGAATTTGCATCTGCAAGAGAGAAGTATCATCTCTACACTGCTGATGATATCCAAAGTAGAGGCATCCATTCAGTTCTGGACGAGGTCTCAGAACTTGTCGGGAACGATTCGCTGTACCTCTCGATCGATGCAGACTCGATCGACTGTTGTTTGACACCGGGTCTCGGCACGCCCGAACCATTCGGACTTACACCAACGGACATACGTGATGTTGTCCGAACACTCGCAAAGAATGCTGTCGGGTTTGATTATGTTGAGGTCCTGCCAAATGATGCGGGTCAGACCGCCATGGTCGCGGCGCATCTCATTCGCGAATTTATCGCAGGTCACGCATGCAAATCGAAACACTACGACTGAAGATCATCCCTCTGGACCTTCAGCAGTTTGCTTTTTTCCTGAAAGATAAGGATGGACTTGAGAAAGATCTGCGGCTTAACCCATCAGGTGTACCTCTCGATGTACACACAAAAGAAGCGATGACAGGGTTGTATGCGAAGTGTGCAGATCACGATGGATCCCTCTGGTTTACCTACTGGATGATCATCTCTCGGGAACAAAATACTGCCATTGGCGGCTTGTGTTTTATGGGGGAACCATTATCGGGCGTTGTAGAAGTGGGATACGGCATAGATTCCATATTTCAGCATCAGGGATTCATGACCGAGGCACTTTCTGCAGTTACGACGTGGGCCCTCTCACATGGAGCCGCGTATGTTACTGCCGAGACAGAGAAAGATAATCCGGCATCTCAAAGGGTGTTGACGAACAGCGGCTTTCAATTATCCAGAGAGGAGAGTGATTCTCTCTGGTGGGTTTATCATGACTGAGGTAAAATGAGGAGAGGTTTATGTTATGCCGGGACAAAAATCAGGAGTTGTTTTCCGTCTTTGTCGGTGATGATCAGATTCGAATCAACGATCGAATAACCAGCTGATTCTTTAAGCGCGGAGAAGAATGCAAATTCAGCCTGCATCTGTTCTTCAGTTCCTGCCATCATCGTAGAAATGATATTATCACCAACGGAGAGGGTATTCCCCGAGATCGTGTAGGATCCGCCGTAGACGTTGACCGGGGCCTGACCACCTAACGAACCGCCTGCGTTGAAGGTGACAGCAACATTGTTATCAGAGGCAAGGAGCCATTTCCCAACGATAGCTGGCGTTTCTTTGAAGGTCAAAATGGTAGTGCCGGCATTGTCGAAAAGGACAAGCGACCCATCAACGATCTTGTAGCCGGTTACGTTTTTGAGCGCATTGTAATATTCCTGCTCCTGTGTCATCAGATTAGCAGGACCTGCCATTTCAGTTGATCCAAGATCGCTGATGATCAGTTTCCCGTCCGAACTGATGGTAACGGAGCCGAAGTAGTTATTTACACCGCTGTTTCCGGAGATGTTAGAGTCAATAATTTCAATGGTGATGATTCCGGCTATTGGTATGTTATCAGGGCCTGAGCCGACGAGAACCCAATTTCCCTCAGGAGTCTCGCTTACAGGGCTGATACACCCTGCAGCAAATATAACTGCTCCGATTATTATCAAGGCAAGGAACACGAGTGCTGTATGCTTCATACTATTTCATTAGACGCAAAAGACTATAAAGCTGGCTTTAACTACAATTTTTTTAACAGTTATTAGGACTATGTTTTAAAAACAGACTGATATTTGAGAATTTTCACAATTAATGAGAGCACAGGATCGGATAAAGGCAATCAGATGAAAGAAATAATAGTTAATGAGGATCATCATTCTATATGGATGCTAAAACTGATGAGATCATTGGTACATGGCACACTGATTGATGAGAAGAATTTTAGAAAACATATGATATCTGATGCAAAACTTTGCGACATAGACTTTGGGCTGTATTGTCATCGCGGATAGTTCTCATTTTTTTCGCTCCGTTCTTTTTCCCTTTCTGGTATGTTGTATACTGGATACCTTACGGTAGTCGGATAGATCATAACAGAAAACGAACAAAAAACAAAAACACGAAAGCTTACACTCACAATAAAAAAAACACACTAAACATTTCAAAAGAATAAAGGGGGGTGCAGCGTTGACCAGTTCCCGAGAATTCGCATATCTCAGTACAATGACCGACGCAAGAGAGCTTAACTGCCGGGTTCGGAATGGGTCCGGGTGGAACCTCTCTG
>Ga0265295_1008451_pt1 | contig 11426 bp, 10 predicted proteins | sample Munlansysbiofilm_FD_192503 | JGI IMG/M metagenome (GOLD analysis project Ga0265295, IMG submission 192503) | Leachate microbial communities from a municipal landfill in Southern Ontario, Canada - Methane capture system biofilm | ecosystem: Engineered > Solid waste > Landfill > Unclassified ... | reverse complement strand
GTGAGATTTAACTTTATCATTTTGAGAATCCAGTCTTGAGCCTAGATACAAAACTTCAAGACCACTTTGGAGTTTTTTACCTAAAAGAGGTTTTGACAAATGAAGCTTAGCCATATGAGTAGGAACATTTATTAATGATTTTTTATCCTCTACTTCATAGGCTTTTTGATATGTATAACTAGCCTTGAGATATACATCACTATCAAAATGTTTATTGATTTCAGTTTCAAAACCTCTAGCATCTATATCAGAAACATCATACCAAAATAAACGGTCATAGATACTATAACGATACAAAGAGGCAAGGAGTCTCGTATCATCAATTGTATGTTCTATCACAAATTCTGTTTTTTTCGCTTTTTCTGTTTTATTTTCCACATATTCATAAACAGTCGGTTGACGACTTGTTTTACTAGTAGAGAGTTTGAGAGAAGTATTGTTTTGAACCTGCCATATAAGCGATATTTGTGGACTTATAAGTTTTTGCGTATTTGTATTTACTTTTTCATATCTGATACCGTAATTTAAATTCAAATTATCCAACATAGCATAATCATCATAGATATATGTACTATATGTTTTTTTGGGAGTATATGTATAGTTGTCTATCCCATCATCATAAATGATATAATCATTAAATCTATAATCATGACGATAGTCACTCCCTATAGATAATGTATGTTTATCAAACCATGTTCCTATAAGCTTGAAATCATACCCATACCACTTAGCCTTTACACCAAACGGCTCAAAACTATTAGTGAAATCTTTGAAATCATAAAAATATTGTCCATACCACACCGATGTAGAAAATTTTGTATTTTTTGATATATCTGCGTCATACTTCAAACGGACAAAACTGTTTCTATCTTGATGTTTGAGAGGAAGATTTGTATCTACATTCATACTAGGATATGCAGGTTTTTGTTTTGTATGTGATACCAAAGCACCTTCTAACGAGAGATTTTTATAAGATGTTTTGAGAAACATACGATAATTTTTGGCATCATTATTGGTATTTGAGACTTTTTGACCGCCTGAGCCATAAATAAAATCTCTTCCAGCAGTATTCAAATCTGATAAAGAAAAAAGAACATCCGCACCATTATCCAAAACATGCCCAAAAGTAACTCGTCTAGTTTTGGTGTTGTGACTGCCATAACCATAAGCTATGTTGGTACCGTTTATATCACTCCCTTTTTTTGTTATTATATTTATAACACCTAGCAAGGCATTGCTTGTGTAACCTGCTGAACTTCCACCAGGTATATACTCTACTCGCTCAATCAAGGATACATCTAATAAGCCATCATTTTCAAAAAAAGCCTGACCATAAAAACTATCATTTGCCAAATAACCATCTATCAATAAAACAATTCTACCTGTATAATCTCCAGGTTCTCCATATCCACGACCACCCAAAAAAGTATATTCATAATCTTGGAAAGTATGAAGTCCACGCATACTATTGAGAACATCTGCTAAAGTTTTATAACCGAATAATTTGATTTCACGGGAAGTTACTACAGATACTGCCGAAGATGCACTACTTATCTGCTCAGCTATTTTACTAGCAGGTATATAATCAGTTTGTAATAACTCTTCAAAAGGTATTGTTGTAGCATCAAAAGTATTATTTTGCTCTATGGCATAACATGAAACAACAAAAAAGTTACATAACGAAAAGATAAACCATTTTCTATTATTTTTCCCTAATTTATACAATATAATCCCAATTAATAATTAATTTTAGGGATTATATCAAATCAACGGTCATGTAACGGTCACTTACAATAAGAGCGAGTGTTGTTTTTTTATTTTATAATATTTAAGTATATTTTTATATTTAATAGTATTCTCTATTAAATGTGATATACTATACTAAATTATACTTAGGTATGTGGAAAATGCTGAATTTGTAATTTATCTTTTCGAATAAGGAAAATAAAATGCTCGAAAGTATTGCTCTCATCTTAATCATCCTTTGGGTTCTTGGTCTAGTAAGCTCATACACAATGAGTGGGTTTATTCATGTTCTCTTAGTTATTGCAGTTGTTGTAATTTTGATTCGTGTTATTCAAGGTAGGCGTTTATAACTACAATAAGAAGTTTTTGTATACATTCTTGACATTACTGTCATAATAAACTAATGAGCTATTTATCAGAGCTTTTGGAGTATATCAAAGTTAATTTTTTATGCTTATTGAATTATAAAAAATTTCTCTGGAGTGTTGCTTCAAATTTTTTCAATTCTGAATCTAAATCTAAATCACCTTTGAATACATCGTGTACAGAATATGTTTTGAGTTGTTTAGCTCCACAAAATTGGAATGTTTTATGTACTGCAAAATTAGCTTGATCCACACTTAATCCTTCAAAAAAACCATCTTTATTATCAAACTCGCAACTAGGACAATTGTAAGTAATACTCAACATGTATTTTTTGTCATTCATTAAGCCACCAGAACCATATTTTTTGGATAAGTCATGTCTACTTCTGCCATCATTTGTATATGTGACAGTTCCTGTACCACCTGAAAATATCTCATCAATATATTTTTTTGCTATCCACGGAACTCCCATCCAGTTTGTTGGGTATTGAAATAAAATAAAATCAGCCCAAGCAAACTTTTCAAGCTCTTCTTGCACATCATACCCTTTATCTATCTCTGTAAGTTTTACTTCAAAGCCATTGGTAGTAAAAAACTCTTTTGCTTTTTGAACAAATGCACCATTTAACTTACCCTCAGATATTCCCTCATAGTACTTGTGACCATTAATAATCAAAACATTTTTCATCCTAGACCCCTTTGTATTGTCGTTCTATTATTATATTACAATTGTTTGGATTATGCAAAAATTTGTATTAGTCCACAACATATTGCACTATACACTTACAGTATATTATCCCAAGCTTGGCTTGGAATGTGATTATCTGGGATAATTAAAACTACATCTTTTTGATTAAGAATATCTTTTTTATATTTATAGATAAACATAGATACTCTGTAGTTTTTAACACAATGAATAAAAATCCTCTTTTTCTGTCTATTCAAATTTTCCAACATTGTCATAAATAAGTTCATAGATTCTATAGTAGGATTTTCCCATTCTACAGGAATATGGAGATAAGTCATATTGTATTTTGAAACGATTATATCTTCACTGTGTAAGGTCTTATCACTAGCTGTTAAATTGATAACAATCTCATAACCACAATTTGCAATATACTCAAACTCATGCTCTTGAGGCTGCCCTGCTGTAGCGATATACTCATCAACCAAAATATAATTGTAAATCTTTTCTATCATTGTTTCCTCATTCTGAATTTTTGTATATTTTCTAACTATTCAATTTTACAAGTTATTATTTCAAATATTTTAAACTTCTTTAGTCATTATAAAATAGAGCATCCATAAGAGCTACTCTCCCCTTCCATACTTGTAATTCTTTTGGGTCAGTAGGTTTATCTGAATTATACCATGGCGATTGCCTAACTGGTTCAATAATTTCATTCCAGTATCGTTCATACATTTTCTTTTTTATAATATCTTTTTTTATACCAAAATTTTTCATTAAATTAGGTTCATTTGCCCCCGTTAAACAAAAAAATTCATCTGGTCTTTTCATTGAGAGTAATCTAGTTATAGGGCTTACTCCATAACCCCATCCAGCTTTTTTAAGCTTATTATCAATATCTTTAAAAAACTTATCCGCCATTTTAAAATAGTATAAAAACTCATTGTAGTTTTTAGAACTAACTTCTCCATCTAATGGCATAAGTTTAAGACTATCTGAAATATATTGTAATTGTGAATCATTAGGAGCTAACCTACCTAAAAAGGCTGGTATTGGCATTCTTCCAAATAATCTCCAATCTTTGATTCCATCGCTTATTTTATTCGCACCAGCAATATTCTTTCTTTGTATTTCTGTCATCTTTTCAAAACTATTCTGATTAAAATATTCACGAACTTTTGTTAAAAGTCTTAACCTCTCATCTAAATGGTTGCCTTTTTCTAGCAATAGAGAATAATATTCATCCCAACTCAATGATAAAATTGATGATTTATATAAAGGCTTTTGTAAAATTTTTGGACTAAAATCATCAAGATTCTGCTTTTGTCTATTTTTTTGATTCCAAATATTTTGATAACCTTGAAAATCTTCCTTTTTAAAAATTTCAGCTTTTTTATAATAGTTATCAATTATATTTTTAATTTCTGTAAAATTATTGCCAGCTTTTGAATCAAACATAGTCATTATTTCACTATTTTCAGTTAATGCAGATTGTGTAAAATTAGCACTTCCAATTAAACACACCCAATTATTTTCATCGTTCCAAAATAGATATATTTTAGGATGAAAAATGCCATTTTCTTGTTTACAAAATCTTACTTTTTCATCATCCAAAAAAATTTTTATAAAATCAGGATGTGTCTGATAAAAGTGTAGTCCAACTGTAGAAAATTTAATTTTCTTTTTATTATTTATTAACAATTTGAAAGCATCGCTACTAGCAGAAGCCCAAGCAACGGACATACTAATATTCTCAAATTTTGTAATACAATCACAGATATTGCGTGCAATTTCTTTAGCAGAAGATAAAATTTGCATTATTTTCCCTTGTTATTTTTTAATTCCCACATACACTATCACCTAACCAACTCTTTTTCTCTCTTACTCAACTTCACATACACCAACGCATAAGAGTGGTCAATAAGTTCTTTTAAAAGTTCATCATCTACATCTCCGCCAACACTCACTGTATTCCAATGTTTTTTATTCATGTGGTATCCAGCTTTTATATCCTCATATAAAGAGCGAAGTTCTATGGCATAGATTGGATCGCATTTGAGGTTTATGGAAAGAGGAATTTCATCTATCATAAGTGCAAACATTTTGTTTCCAATACGATATACTCTTACAACCTCATCAAAAGGATAGTCAAATGTAGCACCTTTTTTTGAAAGCAAATAAGTGTCTAGTTCTTGAAAATTCATTTTTTTATCACACTTGAGCTAATTTTGACCATTTTACACTCCTACTATTAATATACAAAAAGCATATCAAAAGAATTTCAAAATAAATAAAAATATTGCAATACATTATTAATTTAAACATTATAGTTTTATATTCATCAAAACTTGCTTGATTGTGTATATTACAATACTTAAATTATTGCAATAAATCATAAAGCTTAAATAAAATTAAGTTTTAGTTAAGTTTTATTATGTAAATATGATTATGTAGTTGCTTTTAAACGATGGTATTTTTTCGAAAAAGGAAAATAAATGAAATTAGAAACAAGAAGAGATCTTTTAAAATCTTTAGCAGCACTAGGATTGATGGGCTTTATGACGACCGCGGCTTTTGCCAAAGGTACAAAAAAGCAATCTGCATATCAAGATAGCCCAAAAAATGGTGAAACCTGTAAAAATTGTGTTCACTTTCTTTCAAAAACAAATGAGTGTAAACTTGTTGAGGGTTCGATAGCCTCAGAAGGATGGTGTAATTTGTATAACGATGGTAAAGCTAAGTAATACAAAGGGTAAAGCGAGTACACATAATATTAAGAGTGAGGGTATCATAAAAAATTCCTCTGCTATGAGTTTTTCTTATGGATTAAGCAACTACTTATCCTATCTTTTTAACTAATAATTATAATAAATTATTATTGTTATTGTTAAGTATATTTTAATGTATCTTAGATAAAATGATTTATAATAGTTATACAAAGCGTATGGAGAGTTGAACATCACAAATTAATAGTTTAGACAAACAATCAATGAACATAGACAAAAGGATATTTTCATGACACTTAATGAGTTAAAACAGTACAACGGCACAAATGGTACCAAGGCATACATTGCATACAAAGGGGTTGTATATGATGTGACCCAAAGTGATTTTTGGCAAAATGGTGACCATGAGGGTATCCATACAGCTGGTGAGGACTTGACAGAAGCACTTGCACATGCACCTCATGGGGAAGAAGTTTTTAAGCGGTTTCCTGTTGTGGGGAAATTGGAAGAAAATGAGGCAAGTGTAAATACTAAAAAAGAACTCAACAACAAAAAGCAGAGCCAAAACAATAATAATCAACAAAAATTTCAAGATAAACCAAAAAAAGATACTCCAAAATCTTTAAAAATACAAATAAAAAGTTTATATAAACAATATCATCTTCATTCTATGACAGTACATTTTCCTATTGCTTTGCATCTTTTTGCTGCGGTGATAAATGTTTTATTTTTACTAAATCCAAAAGAAAGTTATGAAGTAATCGTTTTTTATTCTTTATTTATAGCTACTATAATGGGTGGCGTTGCTATGGTGCCTGGGATACTAAGCTGGTGGGTGAATTATGATTTTTCTACAGCGAAAGCTTTTGTAGTAAAACTGATTGTTTCTGTGATTACTTTTATTTTAGGAGTAATTGCAATCAATATCTATTATGCAAATCCAGCTTCCATATACGAATACTCTTTTGATGGGATTGTGTACCATTTTATAGTTCTTATAACAGGGGTCAATGTGATTATACTTGGTTATTACGGTGGAAAAATAACTTGGGGTAATCGTACTAAAAGAGTGGCAGATGATTCTTTGGAGGCTGTAAATATTATAAAAGAAAAATATGAAGATTCTACGCTTGGCTCTATGGAAAACAGTATCTCTATTTTGATTGGTGGTGCTGCTGGGACAGGGATAAATACTTTGGAAAAGATATTGATTGAAGCTTTAAAAAAAAGTGGATATTATGTTTTTTCTACCAAAGAGTTTATGTCGAGAGTTCGAGGTGGGAGTAATACCGCTTTAATTCGTATTTCAAATACTCCCATTTACGCACCTTGTTGGAAAGTGGATATATCCATAGCTATGGATAAATTAGCACTAGAGCACATGCACAATAGATGGAGAAAAGATACGATTGTTTTAGCTGATGAATCGTTGAGTAATAATGGAGAAAATATCACAACACTTCCTATTGAAGAGAGTGCAAAAAAATTTGGAAATATCCAATATGCAAATAGCTATATCATGGGTGTCGTTTTTTCACTATTACAACTTGATAATAAAAATTTATTAGAAAGTATCTCAACCCATTTTAAAACAGATGATGACAATATTAAAGTAGCAGAATTAGCTTTCAAAGATGGTAAAAAACTCCAAAAACTATTTTCCAAAAAAATCTCTTCTGAAGATAGTGAGACAATCAATAAACTTCATTTGATGAATGGAACTACTGCTAGTGGTTTTGGATTTTTAGTTGGTGGGTGTAATATGGTCACTTCCTATCCTATGTCTCCCTCTACTGGAGTGTTGAACTTTATGGCTTCGATGTCAAAACAGTTTGATATAGCACTTGAACAAAGTGAAGATGAGATAGCTTCTTTGCATATGGTACTAGGTGGCTGGTATGGTGGTGCGAGGGCTATGACTACCACATCAGGTGGAGGTTTTGCATTGATGGGTGAAGCATTGAGTTTATCAGGGATGACAGAAACTCCTGCTGTAATATATCTAGCCCAAAGACCAGGACCTGCTACTGGATTGCCGACAAGAAGTGAGCAAGGTGATCTCAATATGGCTATTTATAGTGGGCATGGACCATTTCCAAGAGTGGTGTTAGCTCCTGGGAATTTACAAGAGTGTATAGAGTATGGATATTTGGCTTTTGAATTGGCGGATAAGTATCAAATACCTGTAGTGTTTTTAAGTGACCAATATCTTGCTGATTCTATAAGCATGATAGAGGATATTGATTTTTCCTCTTATGAACAAAAAAGATATATTACCAAAACTTCCAAAGAGTACCAACGATATGAAAATACAGATGATGGAATAAGCCCTAGAGGTATTCCAGATTTTGGGGAGGGGTTGATTTGTAGTGTAGGAGATGAACACGACCAAAGGGGTCAAATCACCGAAGACTATGCCATAAGGGAACAAATGGTGGCAAAACGAGCTCGTAAAAATGATGAAATACTCAAAAATACAATAGCCCCAGAGATTAGAGGTGAAGGGAAAATTGCAATTGTTGGTTGGGGTTCTACAAAAGAGATTATCAAAGAGGTGTTAGATAGCTTGGATAATGATGATTTAGTACAAGTTCATTTTGCTTGGGTGTATCCACTAGCACAAGAACAGTTACAAGTATTGAAAAAATATGATTTCATTGTGGTTGTGGAAAACAATGCTGATGGTGCCTTTGCAAATCAACTCAAACTGCATGATATACAAGTGGATAAACAAATCTTACAATCAAATGGTTTTAACTTTTTTGTAGATCAATTAAGTGAAATGATAAAAGATACTCTAAAGGAGCAGTTATGAGTCAATTATTTGCAAGAGAAAATGTAGATATAGCGTGGTGTTCTGGCTGTGGTAATTTTGGGATTTTAAAACTGATAAAAGAGGTTTTGGAAGAGTTGTCGGTAGAAAAAAAGAATACAGTCATAGTTTCAGGTATCGGACAAGCGGCAAAAACACCCTATTATATAGATACAAATATGTTTGGGGTGCTTCATGGTAGAGCACTTCCCGTAGCTACTGCTTTGAAGCTTAGTAATACAAATTTAACGGTCATAGCTGAGGGTGGAGATGGAGATATGTATGGTGAGGGTGGCAATCATTTGATTCATACTATTAGGCGTGATGTGAATATTGTCCATATCGTTCACAATAATATGGTATATGGTCTGACCAAAGGACAAGCTTCCCCTACAAGTCAAAAAGGTTTTGTCACAGGTGTACAAGTAAACGGTGTAGTAAATGAACCTTTCAATCCACTAGCTGTTGCTTTGTCTTTACAAGCAGGGTTTGTATCAAGAGTAAACATTGGTGATATCTCCCATGCAAAAGAGGTGTTAAAAAAAGCTTTTAGCCATAAAGGATATGCACTTATAGATATTTTACAACCTTGTGTTACTTTTAATAAAACCAATACTTACTCATGGTTCAAAGAAAATAGTTATAAACTAGATGATTCGTATGATAGTAGTGATTTTGATTTGGCTTTGAAAAAAGCTTTTGAATTTATCCCTATGCCTTTGGGTGTTTTATATCAAGATACCTCAAGAGATAATCATTTCCAAAAACATATACTAGGGGAAAATCCTAAAGCATTACACAGCGTCCAACATGATATACAAAAGCTTCAGGATTTGTTTAATGGGTACTAATAAATCATCCTTCTACTAAAAAGTTTGCCATCATGGCATGGTCTTCATGTTCAAGGATATGACAGTGATATAAGAAAAGTCCAGGCACCGTGAAATTCATAATAACCCTAACTGTTTCATTGGGCATCACAAGTACTGTATCTTTCCATCCCTTATCAGTAGGAAAATTTATCTTGCCACTTCTATCGAGTACTTGAAAAAGTACACCATGTATATGAAAAGGGTGTGCCATGTGAACAGTGTTTTTGATTTCCCAAATTTCAGTAGTACCAAGCTTCACTTTTTGGTCAATTCGATGCATATCGTAAGGTTTTTTATCGAGTGTCCATACTCCTCCAGCCATAATCTCCATTGTGATTGTCCTAGTTTGAATCGCTTCAGACTCTTTTATTCTTGGGATAATCGCTAGATTATTTGGGATTACACTTATGTCTTGAAACTCTTCTGTAATATGAAACTGCATGATATCCATGATAGCATCAAAGCTTGGATAGTTTGCATTCATCTTCATGTTGGTTCCCTCTTTAAACCCAAGTGTTTTTAGTATTACCCTATCCCCGACTTGTTTATCTTTGAAATCAACGATAATATCAACCCTCTCTGCAACACTCAAAACAACACTATCTACAATTATTGGTTCTTCTAGCAAACCAGCATCAGTTCCTATCAATAAAAACTTCTCAATCGTGTCAAAAGCCAACTTATATGTTCTCACACTAGAAGCATTTAGAATTCTAAGACGATATTTCCCAGTTTTTACTTCATGAAAAGGAAATGGTGTAGAATTGACAACTATCACATCGCCCATCACGCCGTTGTGGTCTTGTAAAAAATTAGGGTCTTTATAGAGTAGTTGCCGTTTGTTATCAAATCGTCTATCTTGTATGATAAGAGGTATTTCAAACTCATCTTTTGGAAGATTGAGAGACTCTTCATCCTTATTATCTACAATATACAGACCTGACAATCCATGATAAATCTCCTCTCCAGTTCTTCCGTGAGGATGGGTATGATACCAATAGGTACCAGCGTTTTGATTGACACTATAGTGGTAATGTTTGATTTGATTTGTCTCAATTGCATCTTTAGGATGTCCATCCATCTCTTCTGGCACAATAAGTCCATGCCAATGGATGATAGTAGGGTCAGCTAATTTATTGACCAAATCCAGATCAAAGGTATCTCCCTTGCTTATGCGAATTGTGGGATTAGGCAAATCTCCTTGAAAAGTCAGCACCTCTGTTTTTGCATTTTCAAAAATATTCACTTCACTTTTTTGTGCTGTAAAAACTGGTTTACTTGCTTGTGGGAAATTTATTTCAGATGGGATTTTGAGCTTTTGTGAGAAAGGAATAAAATCTTCAGCTAGCTTTTCAACTTGTGGTGAAAGTTTCTCTAAGTCTGAATCAATTTCTGGCGGTTTTTGTGATTGTTTTTTATCAGTAGCACCACGGTCTTCACAACCAGCCAACAAATATCCTGCACTAATCACTGATAAGTGTAAAAAGTATCTTCTATTCATATTGAGTTCCCCCTTTGCTATTAGGTTATTCTTTACAATAGTTTCTATTATTTAGAATTATATCATATTTATATAGAGATATTATCAAAAATTTTTATAATTTATTATAATTATTTGTAATAAATATTAAATATTCTTAAATTCACTTAGCAATCCTATATCCAAAACTCTTTGTCTGTTTTTAAATATAGCCATTGCAGTATTCATCTTATCAAAACCGAGTTTGGCATAAAAAGGCTCTTTCCCCATACTTGCAAAAAGGATGATTTTATTGTAGCCTTTTGAAAACTCTACTAATTTGTTTACAATATCTTTTCCTAATCCAAGTCCTTGAAAATCAGGATGAACTGCCACATCGGCGATATAAGATACATCTACTCCATCAGCCAAAGCTCGTCCTACACCTATGAGTTTTTATATATACTATTTTCAAAAACTATTTTTAAATCTTCAGGCTTTTTTTCTCCTAAAGGTGCGATTTTATAAAGGTTTGAAAGTTCATTCCAATCTACATTGTTTGATTCATAATGCCATTGAAATTGTTTATCAATACTATCTATATTTTTTCGTACTTCTTCTATTGAATTACATTGAATTGATTGCAATTTGAATCCTTAGTTACTTATATTAATAGGTTGAATAATTATACACTATAAAACCTCTTAAAAGAATGGACACTTCTTCTTTGATTTGTTTTTGAAGTTTGATGTTTGTCA
>Ga0265295_1008450_pt1 | contig 11426 bp, 12 predicted proteins | sample Munlansysbiofilm_FD_192503 | JGI IMG/M metagenome (GOLD analysis project Ga0265295, IMG submission 192503) | Leachate microbial communities from a municipal landfill in Southern Ontario, Canada - Methane capture system biofilm | ecosystem: Engineered > Solid waste > Landfill > Unclassified ... | reverse complement strand
ACGCAGCACGAAAACGCCCTGGACACTACATCGTCCAAAAAATACCTAGCCATGTTGATGAACATTGTAACTGATGATGAATTACTTACAAGCCAGATTGTGAAAGCTATCCTGCTTGTGATTATTGTGCTTGGCATCATTTACAATTTGTTCAGGATAGTACGGGCAGAAACAAAAGTGAAAAAGCTCATCAATTTAATTCTTCTCATTTTTCTTTTTACCGCGAGTTTTTTTGTGTTTAAACAATACCGCATAGAAGCCACACTTCTTGAAAGCCCTGAATATGTAAGCGGAACCACTATTGGCTATTGCAATGCTTTTGCCAAAGGGCAGGGAATTGAATTTGAATACGAGATCAATGGTCATAAATATCTAAACTGTGATACGTTTTACCCAATTTCCAAAGACAGCATCGTCGTTCCCGGGGGGCAATACCTGGTGAGGTACTCAAAAAAATTCCCGGACAAAGGAAGGATGGATTTTCAAAAATCGGTAAGATGGATGAAGATTCCCGATAGTAAAATTTTTTAAATGAAAACCTTTGATATCGTTTATCGTTGCGAGTATTAAGACTAATAAAGGATTATCTTCTTGAGAATGAAATTATTACTGCAAATATTAAGAAAAGAAATAGCCACATTATTCCCGGCATACTTCGCGCTGATAATGTCAACGGGCATTGTTTCTATTGCAGCTCATTTGATGAAATTTACTGAAATAGGGCTGTTGCTTTTGTATTTTAATGTAATTGCCTACGTCATTTTATGGATATTATTAATTCTTCGACTTTTATTTTTCTTTCGTTCTTTTCTTGAAGACCTTTCTAACCATGCCCGCAGCGCAGGATTTCTAACGATTGTTGCTGGCACCAATGTACTTGGCAGTCAATTCATCCTCATCAGCCAAAACTACCAGGCGGCTACTTTTCTTTATTTTTTGGGTTTTATCCTTTGGGTATTGCTTATTTATTTTTTCTTCATACAAATTACAGTTAAACAAACTAAACCCACGCTTGAAGAAGGGATGAATGGCATTTGGTTACTTATGGTTGTATCTACACAATCCGTCTCCTTGCTGGGAACGCTTTTAGTAGATTTTCTTCCTTTTTCGAAAGAGATCATCCTCTTTATCTCCCTGATGATGTTTCTTTTGGGCTGCATGCTCTACATTATCATCATAACGCTTATTTTTTACCGACTCACATTTTTTAAACTGCGGGCAGAGGAATTTGCACCGCCATACTGGATCAATATGGGTGCAGTTGCCATCACCACATTAGCCGGTTCACTTTTATTGCTGAATGAAAATAGTTGGGTATTCTTTAAATCTATTGATCCTTTTATTAAGGGTTTCACGCTGATGTTTTGGACTACCGGCACCTGGTGGATTCCCATCATTATAATTCTTATGATTTGGCGCCACTTTTATAAATACATCCCAATTGTGTATCATCCTCAATATTGGGGCATGGTGTTTCCATTGGGAATGTACACTGTTTGCACCTATCGCATGGCTGAAGCATTGAATTTTAGCTTTCTTTATCCTGTGGCGGAGGTGTTTGTTTACATTGCTTTGCTAGCTTGGTTAATAACTTTCATCGGCCTTTTGCACAGCTTGTTATCCTTATTTGTAACATCAAAAAATAAAATCACAGCAACTTAAAAACTACCAAATTATAAAACATACCAGCACAATCATTTATAAAATCCGTTTTTTAAAATTTGAACGGACATTAAACTATTCTTTAATAAATAAAAATCATGAACAACATTTTTGAAAATCCCAAAAATAAAAACACTGATTACATAAAAAGATTTGTGGAAAAAGATATGGGCGATTCTCTTGTTTATTCCCCCATGGATCCACCCAATGCCTATAATCTTACTGCAATGGATGTGGTGCCTTATGAAGATTTGCATCCGATCTTGCAGCTTTTCATGGATGAGCATAAGGCTACCCAAACAAAAATAGAAGAATTGGAAGCCACTTTAATTGAGATTAAGAAAGAAGGAATCAACAAGGAAAGAAACAAACAGCTTGGTAAGTTTTTTGAATTTCTTGACGATAAAATTGTGTTGCACAACCTAAAAGAAGAACGCGTTCTGTTTCCTTTTATCCACGATCGGATGATTGATAATGGAGAGCATGGTTCGGGGCCAATTCCGGATACCGCCGTGGATATGTTAGAAAACGACCATATTAAAATGATGGAGTTGGCTACGCTTACGTTTAGTTTGATGGGAATTTCGTCACGCCTTACAGATCCTGTTTCTATCGCACTGCTTGTAGATACAGCTGTAGAGCAAGGACTTTCGTTGGTAGAATTGCTACGGCTGCACATTTTCAGAGAAGATAACGTAGTGTTCCCATTGGCACATAAGTATTTAACTGAAAATGACTTTGATGAGATTACAAAACAAATGAAAAAATATTTTTCGATTGTATTGCCTGTAAAGCAATCACCGAGTAAAAAAAATCAATAGTAGGCACAGTCGTATTATTTGAAAAATAAATTAGCAAAATATGCTGAAAGATAATTTTAACCGTGTACACGATTACCTTCGAATATCTCTGACAGACAAATGTAACTTGCGCTGTAGCTATTGTAATCCCGTTGATTTGCCTAGAGGATATTTCACCAACACCACCAAAATGTCTTCGGAAGAAATAGATATCATCGCCGGTGTTTTTGTACAACTTGGTGTGAAAAAAATTCGTCTCACCGGCGGCGAGCCTTTGGTAAGGAAGGATGCAAAAGAAATAATTCAGCGTTTGTCAAAATATCCTGTTGAACTGGTCATAACCACCAATGGTGTTTTTGTTCACGAATTTATTGAAAGCTTTCAGCAGGCGGGTATTCATTCAGTGAACGTGAGTTTAGATACCCTGAAAAGGAAAAAGAATCTTTCGATTACAAGGCGTGATGAGTTTGACAGGATTAAACAAAACATAGACCTTTTGCTGGAAAATAATTTTCATGTAAAAATAAATACGGTAGTCATGAAAGATGTGAACGAAGCTGAAATAACTGATTTCGTGGAATGGACAAAAGACCAGCCGGTACACGTGCGCTTCATTGAATTTATGCCTTTTGCCGGAAACCAATGGAGCAATGAAAAAGTATTTTCGCATCATGCGATGCTGGAATTAATCTCTTCAAAATATTATTTTATTAAGCTTCCCAGTGAAAAACACGATACGGCAAAAAAATATTTCGTGCCGGGACACAAAGGCACATTCGCTACCATCAGCACCATGAGCCAACCTTTTTGCAGCAGCTGTAACCGGATGAGATTAACCACCGATGGCAAAATGAAAAACTGCCTCTTCTCAAAAAATGAAGTGGATATTCTGGGCGCTTTAAGAAGTGGCTTAGATATCGTTCCGCTCATCAGGCAATGTGTCTGGAATAAAAAAGAAGCACTTGGCGGCCAGTTGTCGCCGGCTTATGAAAATATAGATGCAACAAAACTCGAAAACCGCAGTATGATTAATATTGGGGGATAACCAATTTCTTAAATATGATACCAATACACGAGGCAAAAAGACTAATCATTGAAAATTTCACTACTGCAAAAGTTACGCAACTAGCTTTAAGTAACGCAAGTGGATTTATACTGGCGGAACCGGTTTTTTCACCAATTGACACCCCACCATTCGACCAATCAGCCATGGACGGATATGCCTTTTCATTTGATGAATGGGATGGCAAATCTGATTTATTATTGTCAGGAGAAGTGCAGGCAGGAAATTATCTGGTTCAAAACTTAAAGCCTAATGAAGCAGTTCGCATTTTTACCGGTGCTGCAATGCCAGCAGGCACTGATTCAGTTGTTATCCAGGAAAATATAATAAAGAATGAAGAGTACATCAGCATAAAAGATGATAAACTCATCAAAGGAAGCAATGTGCGGCTGCAAGCTTCACAGACCAAAAAAGGAGATATAGCTTTGCCTGAAGGGCATTATCTTTCAGCTGCTGCTATCTCGTTTCTTGCCGGTTTAGGTGTTGATAGCCTAAAGGTTTATTCAAATCCTGCTATCAGTATTATTGTTACAGGAAAAGAATTAATAAAACCGGGTGAAGCAATGAGCAAAGGAAAAATATACGAGTCCAATTCATTCGGGCTTATTGCTGCACTTAAGCAACTCGATATTACTCCTGTTTCAGTTGAGGTGGTGGATGATGATGAACAAAAAATAATGAATTCCATCAACAATCAGTTAAGTTCAGATATTATCATCCTATCAGGAGGCGTATCGGTAGGTGACTATGATTTTGTTACTTCGGCGCTTGAAAAATGTGGCGTAAAAAAGATATTTCATAAAGTAAAACAGAAGCCCGGCAAGCCTTTTTACTTTGGCAAACATCAACAAACACTGGTGTTCGGTCTTCCAGGAAATCCGGCGGCGGTACTTAGCTGTTTTTATGAATATGTCGCAGGAGCTATAAGCAGCTTTACTAAAAAGGCATATTTTAAAAAAGTCATGTTGCCATTGGCAGATGATTTTACAAAGAAATCCGGACTTACTTTATTTCTAAAAGGAAAAACAACCACCAACGAAGTATCCATTTTGAAAGACCAGGAAAGTTATAAGATGAATTCATTTGCGTTGGCGGATTGCATTATTGAGCTGGAAGAATATAAAACGCATTTCCATAAAGGTGGGATGGTGAAAGTTCAAATGATTGTCTAAAAAATGTTTTATCGCCGGCAATAAAACAAGAAATGTAATTAACCAAAATCTCTTTTAGAAAAAATGCATGCGGAATACCTCTTTTATTTGCTGCTATTTTTAGTTGCATTGCTCTATTCATCTGTCGGACATGGTGGTGCCAGCGGCTACTTAGCGTTAATGGCATTTTTTTCATTCGCTCCTGAAACCATGCGTCCTACTGCCCTGCTGTTGAATATTTTCGTTTCACTCACTGCATTTATTCAATATTACCGTAGCGGGCATTTCCGGTGGCAATTGTTCTGGCCGTTTGCCCTTGCATCTATACCTGCGGCTTTTATTGGAGGACTAATTGTGGTGGATGCAAAATTGTATAAAACGATATTGGGAGTGCTGCTACTTTTTCCTGTGGTGCGTTTGGGAGGCTTAAAATTTAATGAAGATAAAAACAAAAAGGAGCAAGTGCTTTTGGTTTCGCTAATAATTGGAGGCCTGATTGGATTGCTTTCGGGTGTGATAGGAATTGGCGGCGGCATAATTTTGAGTCCTGTAATACTACTTTTGCATTGGGCAAATATGAAACAAACCGCGGCGGTTTCTGCCTTATTTATTTTAGTAAATTCATTGGCAGGGCTTGCGGGTCTTTTCACCAAAGGCTTTGATTTCAGGCCCGAAATGGTGTGGATGATTGTGGTGGCTTTTATTGGCGGGCTTGCCGGTTCATATCTCGGCGCTATGAAATTTGAGGGCGGTTTTTTGAAGAAAGTATTAGCCGTTGTTTTGTTGATGGCTTCGATAAAATTATTATTCGCATGAAGGCTGGAAAAAATGAAATTTGTGTTATTGTCAAAAATTGGTTGCGAAATCGCAATACCATCGAACTTTTGGGTTTCTGGGAAACGATTTACAACCCTGATTTTAAACCCGTCGAATTCGACGGGTTTAGAAAACAAGCAGGCCTCAACAGCTTTGTAATGACCCCAAAGAAATGGATAGAAAGTACTAATGCAATTGGAATTACCTCAAAATCAGGACAATACGGTGATCAATAAAACAAACCATATTGACGGATATATTCTTGCCGGCGGAAAAAGTTCCCGGATGGGCGTGGATAAAGGATTGCTGCTATTCAATGGCAAACCGCTTGTACAAAGGATAATTGAGCAACTATCACCCGCGGTAAATAAAGTTATTATCGTTTCAAATAATCGGGAATATGAAAAATTTGGACTGGAAGTGATTGGCGACTTGATTGAAAATATTGGTCCGGCGGGCGGCATTCATGCTGCTTTAAGTCACGCACAATACGAACAGATATTTGTCGTGAGTTGTGATATGCCTTTCATTACTGCTCATGCTGCTGCATACTTAATACAACAAGCGGTGCATTCGCAAATAACCTTGCCGGTGCATCACGGAAAAACCCAAGCCTTATTTGGAGTTTATTCCGGCCAATGTTTGCCCAAGTGGAAACAACTTATTGAGCAGGGAATTATTAAATTGCAGGTGATGACAAACCATTTTGATTTATTAAAAATTGATATTGAAAAAAACGAACTATTTTTTGATTCACTATTCACGAACATCAATGACGAAAACGATTTTAATAAAGCACTAAAACAATTGAAAAATGGAAATTAATGTACTTACATTCGGACAAGTTGCTGATATCACAAGTGAATCCAGTTTGAAAATTCCCGACGTAAAAAATACGGACGAATTAATCCAACTGCTTGAAAAAAGGTATCCCGCCTTGAAATCAATCCAATATTCAATTGCCGTAAATAAAAAGATGATTCAAGAAAACAAAGTGCTGCATCACGAAGATACGGTGGCAATACTTCCACCTTTTTCAGGAGGATAAACTAAAAAATGGAACGCTCAAATAAATATCAAAGATACCACCGGCAAACAGTGCTCAAAGAATTTGGGACTGTAGCACAGGATAAGTTGTTTCAGTCAAAAGTGCTTGTAGTGGGAGCGGGCGGACTGGGCTGCCCTGCATTGCAATACCTGGCTGCCGCCGGTGTTGGAACCATTGGTATTATTGATTTTGACGTGATAGAACTGACTAATTTACAAAGACAAACGCTTTATAATGTTGAAGATATCGGGAAGCCTAAAGCCGAAACGGCAGCCCAAAAATTAAAATTGTTTAATCCGGATATTCAATTTCCTGTGTATAATTTGAAACTGGAACCAAAAAACGCACTTGAAATAATTGAGAATTTTGATTTGGTGATTGATGGTTCTGATAATTTCCCAACCCGATATTTGGTTAATGACGCCTGCGTATTGCTCAATAAACCATTGGTATATGGCGCTGTGCTTCGTTTTGAAGGACAGCTGGGAGTCTTTAATCTAACAGATAATGAGACAGATAGCCTTACCAATTACCGCGATATTTTTCCGAAACCGCCATTGCCGTCTTCAGTGCTATCTTGTAATCAAGCCGGGGTGTTAGGCGTGTTACCAGGAATCATCGGAACCATGCAGGCTGCCGAAGCCATAAAAATCATTACAGGTATCGGGAAACCACTGTGTAATAAAATGGTTACCTATAGTTTGCTGAACAATTTATTTTATGAGTTTAGCATTTCAGCTGCAAAAGAAAAAAATACAGCTTTCCCAAAAACCAAATCTGAATTCTTAAATTTTGATTACGAATGGTTCTGTGGAGCCGCTCATGAATCAAATGAAATAACAATTGTCGAATTTGAAGTCTTGAGAAGAAAAGAAAAAATAACTATTATTGATATTCGTGAAAAAGGCGAATTACCGCTAGTAGATGAGTTTTTGTTTACTCAAATTCCACTGAGTCAGTTTGAAGAAACTGTTTCTACTATCTCAAAAACAAATAAAACAGTTATTTTTTGCCAAATGGGAAAGCTAAGTCGGGCAGCGGTAAAGTTGCTCACTGAGAAATTCCCTACATGCCAGGCCTATAGCCTAAAAGGAGGCGTGGAAGCATTGAAAAAACATTACCATAAAAGTGCGCAAACATCACAAATTAAACCAGAATGAAACAAAAAAGGACTCACAAAGTATTTATTGACGGCCCGATTAATCCCGACTTTATTGCCGAGGCTATCGCAAAACATAGTGATAAAAAAAACATCGGTGCACACAGTTTATTTCTCGGACAAGTTCGTAATGACAAAATTGGTGACGATGAGGTAACGGCCATAGACTACACAAGCTACCGCGAAATGGCAGAAGAAAAGTTTCATGAAATCAGGGAAGATGCCTTTACCAACTTTTCGCTAATATGTATGCACATTTATCATAGCCTGGGAAGGGTAAATGCAGGCGAAATTAGTTTATTTGTGTTCACATCTGCAATTCATCGTGCAGGCGCGATTGATGCTTGCGAAGCCATCGTTGAACGAATTAAAAAAGAAGTACCGGTTTGGGGAAAAGAAATATTTAGGAATGAAAATTCTCAATGGAAAACTAACAACTGAAAAATTATGATTGACATTACCAACAAAGTAAAAACGCATCGCAGTGCTATAGCTCAAGCAATTGTAAGCGTGAGCAGTGAGGAAACTATTGAGGCTATCAAAAACAAAACTGTTCCCAAAGGCGATGTGCTGGAAGCAAGCCGGGTGGCGGGTTTGTTTGGCATAAAAAGAACCAGCGACATGATTCCTGATTGCCATCCATTACCGGTCGAGTTTGCCTCAGTTAAGCATAGAATTGAAGGGCTGGATATTATTATTGAGACAGAAGTGCAAACCATTTACCGCACCGGAGTGGAAGTGGAAGCCATGCACGGAGCTTCCATTGTAGCGCTAACTATTTATGATATGCTGAAACCAATTGACAAAGAAATCGAAATCAAAAGCATAAAACTGATAAAGAAAAAAGGGGGCAAATCACACTATTACGACAAGACGATACGGCCTCTTTCTGCCGCAGTCATTGTTTGTTCCGACAGTATTTCCGCAGGAAAAAAACAAGACTCTGCCGGCAAAGCCATTATCAGCAAATTGGAAAAATCGGAGGTTGCCATTAAAGATTACAGCATCATTCCCGACGAAATAAAGATTATTCAGGAAAAAGTACAATCACTTTGTGAAAATGAGATTGATTTAATCATTCTTACCGGCGGCACCGGTTTATCACCAAGGGATGTCACACCTGAAGCAATCCGCCCAATGCTTGACCGCGAAATTCCGGGAATTGGCGAGGCCGCTAGAAGTTATGGCCAGGAAAAAACCCCTTATTCAATGCTTTCAAGAAGCGTAGGCGGCCTAAAAGGAAATTCACTCATAGTTGCCTTACCTGGTTCCACGCGGGGTGCAGCAGAAAGCATGGACGCATTGTTTCCCTATTTGCTGCATATTTTTAGCATTCTGGAGCATTCAAGGCATGGCGAATAGAATGTATTTTCTTCACCAAAGAATATTTCGTTTTTAGAAAACGGTTTGGAAACCTAATTCTGTCTGCGATAACTATGTTGATTCTAAAAAACTTCCTCCAGTTCTTCCTTAGTCAAGCCATTAAAACTTCCTGAACTCATAAAAGCAGCTGCGATTGGACGTTTGTAGATTTGTTTCAAAACAGCCATCAGCGTGTCTTTGCTGCGGACAATCCGCAAGCCCGGCTTTCCAAATGCAGCTTTAATGCGGTCGTCAGTCATTTCGGGCAAACGTTTTAGTGCCACAGCATGCGGGTCATAAAAAACAATAGCTTCATCGGCTTCATCAAGGCTATTTTTGTAGTGATCTATGAAATTTTCGCTCAGGCTACTAAAGGTGTGCGGCTCAAAACATAGCAAAAGTCGGTGGTTAGGATATTGTTCGCGCAGAGCAATGCTGGTGGCTTTTACTTTTGATGGCGCATGTGCAAAGTCACGGTAAACAATGACTTCCGAATTTTCAAAGAGCAATTCCAAACGTCGTGAAGCACCTTTGAAACTGCTGATAGCCTTGTAAAAAATGGCAGCATCAACGCCCATCTGCAAGCAAACTTCTTTGGCCGCATTGAGGTTAAGCATATTGTGTAAGCCAAAAATCTCAACAGGAATTTTTTCGCCACTGCCGGCAATCAAAGCTGTTTTATTTCCAGTTCTCACCGACGGATGCTGTTGGTAGCCAATTTTGTTTACCTCAGTCTCTGCCGCAAGTTTCTCCACCTCGCGATCAGCCTGATTGTAAATCAGAATTCCCTCTTTTTCGATAGATTGAATAAACAAACGAAACTGTTTTAGATAAGCCTCAAAAGTGGGAAAAACATTCACATGATCCCAACCAATGCCGCTGATAACAGCGATATGCGGGTGGTAATGTAGAAATTTTGGCACGCGATCAATCGGCGAAGTAAGGTATTCGTCGCCTTCCAGAATCATCCAGGGTGCGTTTTCAGTGATGCGAACCATCACATCAAAACCTTCAAGCTGTGCTCCAACCATATAATCACTGTCGATACCGGCTTGTTGCAACACATGCAAAATCATGGCCGTAATGGTAGTTTTGCCATGGCTCCCGCCAATTACCACACGCTTTTTATCTTTGCTTTGCTCGTATAAATATTCAGGATAAGAAAATATTGGCACGCCTAAATGCTGTGCTTCAAGCAATTCCGGATTATCAGCTTTGGCGTGCATGCCAAGAATTACCGCATCCAGCTCGGTGTTTATCTTTTCCGGAAACCAGCCCATTTCGGCAGGCAGCAAGCCTTCTTTCAAAAGACGGCCGCGCGATGGCTCAAAAATCTCGTCGTCGGAGCCGCTAACCAGCTCGCCCTTACGGTGCAAAGCTATCGCCAGATTGTGCATCGCACTGCCTCCAATGGCTATAAAATGTATTCTCTTCATCTTTCTAAATATCTATGTTATTGAAAGTTACGTTTGTAATAGTTCAAAAGCTCCAACAACTATTCGTCTGAAAATTAGCTAAAGCGAAACTAAGCAATTTTGGTCTTGCTTTATCCTATACCACTGCCTTTGCTACATTTTTTTTACTTCTGGTGTGCTTTATCCAAAGGCGGATAAACAGCCTGATGCCAAAAATTCTCGTACTTTTGTCTGCATAAAATTCACTTAAAAATGATGAACATGGCAGAAATAGCAGCTTTAAACGAGGAACTCCAAGAGGCTGACCCCAAACAAATCTTAAAGCGTTGTGCTGAATTGTTTAAAGGAAATTTGGCTTTTGCCAGCAGCCTTGGCTTTGAAGATCAACTGATTACTCATTTCATAGCTACCGAGAAATTACCGATAGGCATTTTTACGCTGGATACCGGCCGACTTTTTCCGGAGACTTACGACTTGATAGAAATCACCAATGCACGCTATAAAATCAATATCAGGGTGATGTTTCCAGATGCAAAGGATGTTGAAGAAATGGTGAACAGTAAAGGAGTGAATCTCTTTTATGAAAGTGTTGAAAATAGAAAGCTTTGCTGCTATATCCGAAAAACAAAACCACTTATTCGTGCACTAGAAGGCCTTGATGCCTGGGTTACAGGTCTTCGCCGCGAGCAATCCGTAACCCGTGTCAATATGCAAATCGTGGAATGGGATGCCATGCACGGGCTCGTAAAAATAAATCCGCTGCTGAAATGGACAGCCAAAGAGGTGGAAGATTTTGTCAGAAAAGAAAACATCCCTTACCACAAACTTCACGACCAGGGCTTCCCGAGTATTGGTTGCCAACCTTGCACACGGGCTGTTAAGCCGGGCGAAGACATCAGGTCGGGACGCTGGTGGTGGGAACTTCCAGAGCAAAAAGAATGTGGCCTCCA
>Ga0265295_1008449_pt1 | contig 11426 bp, 6 predicted proteins | sample Munlansysbiofilm_FD_192503 | JGI IMG/M metagenome (GOLD analysis project Ga0265295, IMG submission 192503) | Leachate microbial communities from a municipal landfill in Southern Ontario, Canada - Methane capture system biofilm | ecosystem: Engineered > Solid waste > Landfill > Unclassified ... | reverse complement strand
CCCGGCCCTGGTGATCAAGACCCGGCGTTTTCCCGGAGGGATATTTCCAATAACGGTGTTGGTAGATCCTGAGTAGACTCCGTCAATGTATACTGATGCTGAACCGGGAACTGTGCTGACCTGCAGGGAACCTGCTCCTGACCTGATAGTCATATTCGCATGAAGCCTGGTGACCTGACCAGGGAGTACATCAAGATTTACCACATAAGGCTCAAAACTGGAGAGAAACAGTGAAACCAGGTGGGTGCCAGTCGTGATGCCCCGATATGTCCAGGGTGTCATCTGACCCATCCCGTTATCAACAGTAACCAATGCCCCTGACGGGGAAGACGTCACCTCAAGAGTGCCAAAGGGTGAGATAGGAATCAGTGTTGCGGTGATCGGGACTATCTGTCCTGCCGCAGGGGTTCCAGCGACAGTCTGTTCCCATATTTCAAAGCCCTGCATCATTACCCGAACCCTTGTCCCATCGGTCTGATTGCGTGCCGGGATAAGGACCGGGGTCTCACCCATAAATTGGGAGCCGATGAAAACATCTCCTCCCTCGGGAACAGATGTTACCTCAAAGTATCCTGTTTTTTCATCATCAGCCAGTGCAGGTGAACAGCTACAGCAGAGACCTGTTACCAGGAGAATGATTAAAAACCTGATTACCGGGATAGAACTGATCTGCATAATGAACAGATCATTTTCTTTATTACCTGATTACTCTTTCAACAGTGCATGCTGGAGAGGATGCCTGACGCGGTGTCAAAAGCAATACCAGTGACTACCCCCTGTTTCTGTCCCCCGGAGAGTTTAATCCCCGTTCTCCTGTGATGGGCTAATATTCCAGAGTGAAATAAATCCTGAAAAATTATCTTTTTGGGTTATATCCATCCGCGAGAGAGAAGACGATTATTTATGAATCCCCAAGGATTCATCTCATTAATTGGAAAAACCCATAATGGTATGGTTATTATCCTTGAATAAAAATATTCCGGATGAACAATGGTTGAACATGATAGATAAACAGTTATTCTTCTGAATTTAACTAAAGTCAAACATACATACCTGCAGCCGGGCAGGCCATTGTGATATCAACCAGGGTATAACTGATGGGAGGGTTTCAGCTCATAACATTGTTTTGCATCATCTGTCTTCTCTGTATGAGCACAGGCGCTATTCCCCTGACAAGGCCAGGTGATTCACCCCCATCAGATGATCGCACGATTACCTCATGCGCCGGGACTCTCCAGACTGAAGGAGATCTCCTGGTGAGAAGTAATGGTATCAGGGAGGTATTCGGTTCATCAGGGAAAGGGGTAAAGGTTGGGGTCATTGGAAACGGGGCTAAATCAATACAATTATCTCAGGAACTTGGAGAACTCGGGCCGGTAACCATATTTGAAACCGGAGCCGGAGATGAAGGAACTGCAATGCTTGAGATAATTCATGACATTGCACCTGATGCTGACCTGTATTTTCATGCATATGGAGGGAGTTCTGATAATTTTAAACGTGCAGTCTCTACCCTTGCAGATGCCGGTTGTCAGGTTATCTGCGATGACCTCTATTTTTTTCACCAGCCATTCCTTGAAGATGGAGACGTAGCAGAACACGTCAGGAGTGTTCTTAAAAAACATCCTGACCTCATATATGTCACGGTGTCAGGCAATTTTGCTTCACTCCATTACCAGAAACTCTGGAAAAGCGGAATCACTATCGGACCTGACCAGACGGTTCATGATTTTGGAGATGATACTTCAGCGGTCCAGATGAACCTTGCCTCGGATGATGAAGTAATCATTACCCTTCAATGGGATGACCCCTGGGGTAACGCAGTACATGATTATGACCTCTTCCTCACTGATCCCTACCGGGGAGAAGTGCTCGCAACAAGTATGAACATCCAGGAAGAGACCGGTGAGCCATTTGAACACCTGGTATATCGCAACAACGATAGTGAACAGGCCCGTGTATCGCTTTCAGTCGTCAGAAATGGTGAAAATCAGACACCGAATATCCTGGAAATGTTTATCCGGAATATAAAAGTGCAGCAGGTTGAGACAGATGTCGTCAAAGAACCTGCTGACTCCATCTTTGGTCATGCCGCTCTTCCTGAAGTTATTACTGTCGGGTCAGTGGGTATTGCAACGCCCCATGAAATATCTCCCGATTCTTCACAAGGTCCGGTTACAATTCAGAATCCGGAGCCTTCCCGCCGCTGGAAGCCTGATATCTGTGCACCTACCAATGTTCAGGTCAGTGGGGCAGGCAGTTTTCCGGTTCCATTCCCTGGCACCAGTGCTGCAGCCCCCCATGTCGCCGGAGTAATTGCACAACTTTTGAGTTCATTTCCTGATATATCAAGGGAACAATTGATTCCGGTGCTCTATTCAAGCGCCTTCGATTTAGGAGAACCAGGATGGGATCCAACATATGGATATGGACTTATTGATGCAGTGAAAGCATTTCAGGTTCTGTCCGAAACAAGTCAGCAGAAAACTATTAATTCCCTATGACTGTAAAGGTTCCATCTCCTGCAGGGTCTGGATAAGGAGAGGAATCTGCAGGTGATCAACACACCATTGTTCCCTGAAACAGGAAAAAGGAAGCAGATCCGGTTCATTTATTTTTGCTGGAAGATGTATATACTCTGCTAAATGCTCCCAGGAACTTTCGCACAGCAGTTGCAGAGAATGTGAAATACTATCTAAAGGAATTACTCCTGAAAAGGTAACAGAATAGAGATCATATCCCCGGCACCGGCATGTCAGAGTGTGTCCAATAAAATCTCCCAGGATTTGATTCCACTGTTTTCCAAGGAATGTGTATAGTGTCGTTTTATTTTTGTCATGCCTGACCGAGAGCGCATTATCAGGTAATCCTTTTGGAAATCCATCGCAGAACATCTGGAGTTTTTCTTGCACCTGATCCGGCACAGGAAACGGAATCTGTTTCCCTGATACCAGGGTCCGGACACCAGACAAAATTAATCTGCTCACCTCCCCGGTGGAGCCCACCCAAGACGGAGCGGGTGCGAGTTTTTTGGACGGACAGACCATGAGAGTCTCCCGCTCATCACTATCAATCCCTTCCCATGCATTCCCACCCAGAAGAAATTCTCCCTTTCCCTGAAGATCAAAAGGGACATTTCCTACCTCCTCTCCGTCACGGGTAATGACCGAAACACTCGGGGCGTCCCTGATTAAAGAAAATAACAGACCGGATCTGGATCGAAGTTGTTCAGAGGCTGGTCCGGGAATGAGCAAAACTCCATCCCTGGATACCCACCCATTATCAATCAGATGCGTCAGGATTTCAATAAGGCACAATTTTGATATCCACTTGTAGGGTTTCTTCTGCAAAAGTAAAGCAATTCCTGTCACTGATACCCGGTGCAGAGCAAGAACAAGAAGCAGGATCTCCCTGACCAAAAGATTATATGGATATCTCACCGGGATAACCGGCTCTACCTCCCCTGAATAGGCACTCATCAGTGCTGACAGGGTATGACAGGTATCCTCTGGATCTTTTGTGAAACAATACATTACCGGAGTTTCTCCTCTTCTTCCAGTCCGGCCCAGACGTTGTAGAAATGAAGAGACAGAGAAGGGAGATCCTATCTGGACAACCTGATCCAGAACGCCGATATCAATGCCAAGTTCAAGAGTGCTGGTACAAAGAATTGTAAAGGGAAGTCCCTGACGGGTAATCATCTCTGTTTTTTCCCTGGTATCAGAAGAAAGTGAAGAGTGGTGAACAAAAACAGCAGGCAATATTTTTTTTAATGAAGACGCTAGTATTTCGGTCTCTTTTCTGCTACCTGCAAAAACAAGGCTTCGCTTCCCTGCAAGATCTCTGCACAAAATATCCTGGAGGTCAGCACTTATCCCAGGATAAAAGTGAAATTCATGGTTTCCAGGCTGACGCTCTTCCTGAACCAGAATTCCTTTTGATGAGCCCCTGAACCACTCAAGTACAGTGTCAGGATTTCCAATTGTTGCAGAGAGACCAATCCGGGTTATCTGATTGCCTGTTTTTTCCTCAATCCTGCTCAGAGCAGTCAGGATCTGCGATCCACGTTCTGTCCCTGCAAGAGCATGCAGTTCGTCAATAACGCAAAACCTGATCGATGAAAGGAGTGAAAAATCTCTTCTGTATAAGAGAACCATAAGAGATTCAGGAGTCGTAAGAATGATAACTGGTGAATCTGAACGGTCGTATTCAGGAGGAGGAGCATCACCATGGCATACCAGGAGATCATAATGGAGAGGGGTGAGCACCTGAAACAGTCTCCCGGCCATGTCATTGATGAGGGCTTTGAGTGGAGCCACATACAGGCATACTGGGTTATGGCCTCCGTTCCTGATTATCCAGTCAAGAACCGGAATGAATGCAGCTTCACTCTTCCCTCCGGCAGTCGGAGAAATGATGAGGAGATCTGAACCTGATTCAAATGCTTGCACGGTCTTTTTCTGGATACTCCGAAGGTCTTCCCACCGCATCCATGATGCCAGGACGTGCCGGAGTGATGGGTGAAGACGGGAATAAACCTCCTCATCTTTCATAATGCACCTATAGGTGATACACTGACCGAATCTGCATATTAAGATGCTCTTTTGGAAGGGCACCAGATATCCGATGAATAATGGCCCCATTTTGATAGCAAAACAGGGATGGTATTGCAGAGATACCATGCTGGTACGCAATCTGCTGGTTCTCATCAGTATTACATTTGGCAAACCGTATTCTGCCAGCATATTCAGCGGAGAGGTGTTCAATAACCGGCGCAAGCATCTGACATGGACCACACCAGGGCGCCCAGAAATCAATTACCAAATTCGGGTTATCACGAATCACAGAACCGAAATTCTCCTGATTCAGTATAAGGATACCCTCATGAGAAGGTAATGAAGACTTTATGCGCTTTTTGATCTCATCTAGTCTTTTTGCCCGAATCTGCTCAAGTTCCTCATCCATTATGGATGATATGTCAATCATGCCTTTAAGAATTCTCATTGGTGATACGATCATTTTATATCCTCATATGTGAGACATTAATATCCGCATCTAGCGAGGTGGGGTAGTCAGGATATCCCGACGGGCTCATAACCCGTAGACCGATGGTTCAAATCCATCCCTCGCTATACCTTTTTTCAGGTTTTATCTTTCATGATTCCTGATAGCCAACTATACTGCGATCATCTTATCAGGACTTTTGGACTTCAGGGCATTCCCTTTACCATCAGAAAGAAGGTGGTTGATCTCGAAAACTCCTGTATTTGTAACGTTCCGTATCATCTGGTAACCCTGACAGATTTGCGTTCCATAATCATATGGGATTTTTCAGAAGAGACCAACCTCAGCGATGAAGTAAAAAAGGAGATCTCTGTCTGTCTCCAAAACATGGGAGTACATGGAGGATATCTTCATCTGCAGGATGCTATATTTCAGATTACTGTTCACCCCGGGCAGAAACCTGATCTTAACCGGACTATTAAACCCATTTTAACAAGATATTCAGGGGATATTATCTGTGAATATTCAGAAGTTGCAGAATCTCTTGACACTTACCTGGGTAATCTGCACCGGGCATTATCAAGAATTTTTTATCAGACATTTGGTGAGCATGAACAGAATATGCGAGAGCAGATTGTTTTGTCTGCAGTTTTGCACACATTACTTACCAGGATATATCTGGAACATGGAATTAGAATTGATGATGCACCGCAGGATGCCTGTATCCGTCATCTCATCTCCCTTGGTTCTATAGTGCCCCACTATGGAACAAATATTCAGAATCAGGCCTGCCATGATCAGGCAACTCATTCCCGGATGGTTCAGGAAGGATGCAATGTTTCCGTGCCTGGGGAGCTTCGTATCACACTCATTGACCCGGTCATTTATATCCGGGCACTGGAGCGGCTTAAAGTTCGGGCCAAAAATGTTAAAAAACGCAAAAAAAGTGAGATCGCCCCGGATTGTTCCCAATCCCCACTCACATCCTCCCCTCTGTTCAAATGTGTAATCCAGGAAATAAAGGCAAAATATAGCAATATTTCGACACTTATCGATCCCAACTCAGGATCAGGTGAATTGCTTTTGTTACTCCTCCGGATATGGACTGTGCCAGGCGATACACTATCCACCAGATTTGAAAAAATCGCGGAACATGTTTTTTGCGCTGATCCTTCATTTTCATCAGTTCTCATTACCAGGTTCGGACTGGTCCTACAGGGCATTGATGGTGATTATGCAAATACAGAACTTTTCAGCCCCTGGAAGAGTGAAATTATGGACGCTATCCGCTCGCATGTCAGGGTTGGTTCCACACTTTTTTCAGAAAAGATTCAGGATGAATATTACTCAGAGCAGGAAGCAAAAACTGCCATGCATTTCTTCAGGCCAATCTGTTCAGACTGGCCGGATATCCCCCCGGAAAAATCTGCAGTGCTTATCACTGCCCCACGCAGGGGTATTATAATAAAAAATCCGGAGTTAAGGCAGTATTTGTGTAAACATTATACCTCATATTCCCCGGGGGCAATGACTGCTCTGTACGCTGCCGAGTATGCAATCGCGAAACAGACCGGTGATTCATATGTTTTTTTACCAGCGTCATGGTGTTCTGATTATTATGCAGTGCAGTTTCGAACCATGGTCAGGGCCGGCAGAGTCAGAAAGATTATTCTTGAAAACTGTGCAGTGAACACAAAACCCTCTGAATTGTGGTCATGCCTTCATGCCGGAGAACACACCCATCCGGTTGAAATTATCCGGGTCAGGGAGGATGGAGACACGGTTTCATTCAAAATGGACCGGACAGACCTTCCGGAAGAGGGAGGATGGAAGCTGGAAGATCATACTGAAAGCATTCTCCTCCAATGCCTTGAGAATGACACAGTTTCTCTATCTGAATACTGCCTTGGAGCCCTCTACAAACCGAAAGAGTTGAGATCTGGCAGATTGGAGGACATATGGATATCGATCAAAGCACAGCATGGGGATCTGGGGGTATCATCCGGAAAAGTCCCTGATCCTAATGCGGATATCATTGTCAAGGGACCGGATGAATACCTGGAAGGAGTGCTGCAATCTCCAGTTATCAGGTGGTATTGGAAACACATCACCCGTACCCAGGGATTTGTTCATCCCGAAACCCTGTTATCATCTCTGCCCGTTTATCAGCCTGACTGGTTTGTGAAGGAAGAAAAGGAGTATGTCAGCCAGATTACTGAATCACTCCGTGGACTGTCATTCCTTTGTCAGAAAATGAAGTATGCCAGATCATACCATGATAAGGAACGGATCAAAAGGCATCTTATAATGCTCGAAGAGAGGTTGAACACCGGAGTATGTTCACTCTATCAGATCCCAGCACCTTTCCATGACCAGCTGCTCAAGAAGGAGGGAATATTCAAATCACTATGAATGAATCTAGTTATCTGAGATGATAATCAGGCAGTTTTTCATACCAGGTATAGCCCACAGTTCTTACCTCCTTGGAGGGGTTTCTTCATGTGTAATCATTGATCCTGCACGTGACCCGGAACCATATCTCAAGGCTGCTGATGAAGAAGGCTTTCGGATAACTGGTATCCTGGAGACACACCTCCATGCTGATTTTGTGTCAGGCCATCTTGACCTGCATGAGGTGACAGGAGCACCCATTTACGCTCCAGCCAGTGCATCCTGTGAATTTCTCCATAGCCCGGTTCATGAAGGAAATACCATTTCGCTTGATGATTGCGCTATCTCTGTTATTGAGACTCCGGGACACACACCAGAGCATGTAAGTTACACAGCGATTCACCTGAGCAGAGGAGATAAACCAGTAGCACTCTTCTCGGGTGACACTCTTTTTGTTGGGGACGTGGGCCGGCCTGACCTCTTTCCGGGACGGGCCCGGGAACTGGCATCGGCATTGTATGACTCCCTGCATGAAAAAATCCTAACGTTGCCTGATTACTGTGAGGTGTATCCTGCCCATGGGGCAGGATCTTTTTGTGGGAGGTCATTATCAGCAAAACGGACAACTACAATTGGGTATGAGCGGGAATATAACCAGGCTCTTCAAATTCATGACAAAGAAACGTTCATCAGCGAACTTACGAAGAATGTGACCCCCTCCCCTGATCATTTTAGCAGGTGCTCAGAGATAAACCGGAAAGGTCCTGCTCTTCTCTCATCGCTTCCAAAAATCGAACCACTCAGTTCCCGTAACGTAAGCTATTATATCTCAAAAGGGTCATGTGAAGTGCTTGACACAAGAAGATATGATGCATTCGGATCTGCTCATATCCCAGGAAGCTGGAACATCGGTAGCGAGATTAATTTTTCTACCTTTACTGGTTGGGTGATCCCTTCTGACCGGGATATGATCCTTGCTGTTCATCATCCTGCAGAAATTCAAAAGATCATACCCATGCTTCGGCGGGTTGGAATTGACCGGGTTATTGGGTATATTGATGGTGGGGTTGGGGGATGGGCACTCTCCGGGAAACCCCTGGACCGTGTACGCACGGTCTCTGTTCACGAACTGAATGCCTTATTAAAAACTGAAACAAACCTCGTGATCCTTGATGTCAGAACAGGCGGAGAATATGCTGATTCCCACTTACCAGGTTCAGTTAATATCCACTGGCCTGATCTCCGGACGAGACATACTGAACTATCCAGAGAGTATCAGATTGCAGTTATGTGTGCAACCGGAGCACGGTCCGCTATCGCCTGCAGTATTTTGAAAAGGAATGGTTTTTCAAACCTCCTCAATGTCGCCGGAGGATATACTGGGTGGATTGCAGGAGGATACGGTGACCGGAAGTAATCACTTTTTAAATAATGACACTCACCAATACACAGCCTTCGTAAATCGGTGTGAAATTAGGTGCGTCATGACAGAAATATCGCATAAAAAAGGTAAACGAAATTATACTTTTTTCGCAGGCCTGGACCGGGAATTGAACCCAGATCGAGGGAACCACAATCCCTTAGGATAACCATTACCCCACCCAGGCAGGTTGCACCATATATATTATACGGAATATGGTTTGAATGTATCTATTTTATCAGAAGAATCTAATCATGACATGCAAAGTCCGGGTCCTGCCCGGAAGATAACTTTCCTCCGTGATCCTATCAGATGTTGTGAATGATTATTAGCCGTGACCACTGAACTATACCACATTATCAGATCCAAAGCCCGGGATGATATATCCTGTTTTCAAATAATTCCGGGACCGGAAGGCAGAATACAGGTGGTGTGGAAAGGTGGGTAAAAAAGCAGCAAAAAAAAGTAAGGGAGGAGAAGATACACCCAATATCAGGACTCCGATTGTCTGCGTTCTTGGACATGTTGATCACGGAAAAACATCTCTCCTGGATCGCATTCGTGGTTCATCAGTTGTATCAGGTGAGGCGGGAGCAATCACCCAGCATATTGGCGCAACAATTGTCCCGATAGACGCTATCACGAGCATGAGCGGGGCAATGAAGAGTTTGAACGTGAGTATCCCGGGTCTGCTCTTCATCGATACGCCCGGTCACCATGCATTTACAACTCTCAGAGCCAGGGGTGGTGCACTTGCAGATATGGCAATCGTGGTTGTAGATATTACAGAAGGATTTCAGCCTCAGACATTTGAAGCAATTCAAATCCTCCGTAATTGCAAAACCCCATTTGTTATTGCCGCAACAAAACTGGACCGGATTCACGGATGGAGATCTACAGAAAAGTCTCCCTTCCTGAAAAGTTTTGCAGCACAGAATGAACGGGTAACGATACTCGTTGAGACCAAGGTATATGATATCGTCGCAACTCTTGCAGAACACGGATTTTCATCTGAACGATTTGACAGGGTTTCTGATTTTGCAAAAAACCTCGCAATTGTCCCGCTTAGTGCCCACACGGGTGAAGGCATCCCTGACCTCCTCATGGTTCTCATCGGCCTTGCACAGCGATACATGGAAGAGGCTCTGGCTCTGACCGTCGACGGTCCGGGGGCCGGGACAGTCCTTGAGGTAAAAGAGGAAAAGGGCCTTGGCGCAACTATCGATGTCATCCTTTTTGACGGAACGATCAGGGTTGGAGATGAGATAGCCATAGCGACATCTAGTGGAGTTCAGACAACCAAAGTGCGATCCCTTCTCCAGCCACGACCAATGCAGGAAATATTGACTGAAGAGCGATTTTTGCGGGTAAAAGAAGTCGCAGCAGCTGCCGGGGTTAAGGTGAGCGCTCCAGGCCTTGATCAGGTAATCGCGGGCTCTCCCATACGGGTGATAGGCGACGAACCCGAAGAAGTAAAAGCAAGTATTGCAAGGGAAATGACAGAGATAAGTGTCACCCTCTCTCCTGAAGGTCTGATTATCAAGGCAGATACCATTGGTGCCCTTGAAGCATTATGTAAAGAATTGTCCGCGCATGAAATTCCCGTGATGAGAGCCGAAGTGGGACAGGTCAGCAGACACGATGTTATTGAAACAGAAACCATAAAAAATCCCTTATACAGGGTTTTGATTGCATTCAACACCCCGGTACTCCCGGATGCCCAGGATCTACTCCGGGAACCTGCATACTCAGAAATGATACAGTTTTTTTCAGGTAATGTTATCTACCACATCCTTGAGGATTATCTTGAGTGGAGAAATAACCTGAAACGAATAATGGACCAGAAAAAATTTGAAAAGATCATATTTCCGGCCAAACTTCTCATTCTTCCAGGGTGCATTTTCAGGCAGAGTAATCCTGCAGTTATAGGTGTCAGAATTCTGTCCGGTACTCTGCGAACCGGTGTAAACCTTATCAAAAGGGATGGTAAAAAAGCCGGAACCCTCAAGTCAATGCAACTGCGCAAGGAAAATATCCAGGAGGCGCATGCAGGAGATGAGGTTGCAATCTCCATTGAAGGGGCTACCGTTGGCAGACAATTCGATGTGGAAGACGAATTAATTGTAGGAATTCCGGAGAGACATGTAAAAGTGCTTGAAACAGAGATGCTCTCCCATCTGAGTGAAGATGCAAAAGAGGTTTTAAATGAATACACCCGGCTGTTCCGTCGGGAGAATCCCTTCTGGGGGAAGTAGAATTAAAAGGTATTCATGCTAACCTGTAAGGAGACTTCTCAGCAAGGCCTGAGTGATGGGTTCATCTGATCGGACGATAATCAAATTAAGCAGCGGTCGTTGAATTATAAAAATTGGTGATAATACATGGTTGATTTTAAGGTGGTCCTTTCAGATCCGGCAACCGGCAAGGCATACAATATTGATGCCAGCGGAACAGGAGCCGGGTCTTTTATTGGCAAACGTATAGGTGACGAGATAGATGGTTCAAATCTTGGGTTTGAAGGATACAAGATTAAGATCACCGGTGCATCAGACCGGAATGGAATTCCAGCCAGGAAAACCCTTCCAATAGCTGGAAGACGACGAGTTCTGAT
>Ga0265295_1008448_pt1 | contig 11429 bp, 7 predicted proteins | sample Munlansysbiofilm_FD_192503 | JGI IMG/M metagenome (GOLD analysis project Ga0265295, IMG submission 192503) | Leachate microbial communities from a municipal landfill in Southern Ontario, Canada - Methane capture system biofilm | ecosystem: Engineered > Solid waste > Landfill > Unclassified ... | reverse complement strand
AATCATCGGCACCGGCATCTAATCCCGCCACCTTATCTGTCGTGGCATCTCGAGCCGTCAAAATCAAAACCGGCCGACGATACCCCTGCTCGCGAATCTGTTGAAGCAAATCAAAGCCATCGCAATCTGGCAAACCGAGATCCAACACAATAAGATCCGAACTCAATCGAGCCAGCACGTCAAGGGCTTCATGACCCGTTGGGGCCAAAGATACCGCGAACCCATGCTCAGCAAGCCCCTTCTTGAGCGTTGGCCCCAAGCGTTTATCATCCTCAACTATTAGTAACTCAGTCATAACAGCGCAAACAATATCACGACGACGCCTCCCTGAAAAGAAAAACCCCTCGTACCTTCACCTCTCACCTAACACCTAACTCGATCCCGATAACGATACCGACCCCGACGCCGATTTTCTTCGTCACAAAGCCCTACCACCTAACACCTATCACCTATCACCTCTCTCCTCTCTCCGCCAACCTGTCTAAATCTTAAGGCGGATCGCCTTGCTTCCGACTCCATTTAATGGAATCATTCTATTATTGAATAAAGGAAATTTTTTCATGAAACAAACACTATCAAAACTTCTCGAAGGCGCCTATTTCGTAACGGTATTCCTGATCCTCGCAATCATCGTCTCGTTACCATTTCGAAGGCCCGCCAGCGATCTCGAGCATGGCCCGCTCATCCAGAATACGACGACAAACGCCTTCAGTGTTGTTTGGCGGCAAGAAGGCAATGAAGCAGGCGTGCTAAGCCTGAGGGGCAACGGCATCAACGGCAGCAGGTTCGCTGCAACCCAAGATGGGGCCCGTTATGAAGCCCGCGCAGAAGGCCTCACAAGCGGAACCGCCTATCGGTACGAAATCCTGCATACGACTTCCGACGGCACTGAATATCGACTGTTCGACGGACAAGCCGCAACGGTCAAACCCGCTGGTGCGCCATTCACATTCACCGTCTTTGCTGATTCCGGAACCGGTCAACGACACCAATTTCGCTTGGCTCAAGTGATGAACCGATATCCGACTGACTTTATTCTGCACGCTGGCGACCTCGTCTATAAAAAAGGCAAAGCCCGTGACTACCGCAGAAAGTTCTTTTCGCCATACCGCGAGCTGATCAGCCACATCCCATTCTACCCTGTTCTCGGTAATCATGACGTGGCAACCGACAATGGGCAGCCGTTTCTCGACATCTTCAGCCCTCCAAAAAACGGCCCTCCCTCGATCCAACCCGGACGATGTTACACGTTTGATTACGGTGACGCACGTTTCGTCGGAATCGATTCCACGCTCGACAGCGAGACGCTCGCCACTGCCGTAGCACCTTGGCTGCAGGAAACGCTCGCCGATTCAAGCATCACGTGGCGGTTTGTCTACTTCCACCACCCGCCCTGGGCTGGAGGGAAACGCCCCGGGAACGCCAAAATACGCGACACACTTGTTCCAGCGATTGAGGCCGCCGGCGTCGATATCGTTTTTTGCGGTCACAACCATCTATACGAACGCACACATCCCATCACCGGCGGCGAAATTGCGCCATCTAACGGCGTCATCTACATCATCTCCGGAGCTGGCGGAAAAACGCTCCACGACGAGCGCACAAGCGACGCCCCGTACTTAAACGTATCAAACGATGCTGAATACAGCTTCACATGGGTCACAATCAATGGCCCACGCTTAGAACTCATGCAGATCAGCGAAGACGACGCCGTCCTGGACACGTTTATTCTTGTCAAGGATGCTGAAACAAAACCGTAAAGGAGAAAATGTGGACACCAGTATCCGGCAACAAGACGCTCCCTTGTAAGCAATATTGTATCCCACCTTGCCCATAATCCCGAACCGTTCTATAATCAAGCACATGTGCACATGTCACCCCCGTGGGATGCTCGACCGGCTGGTAAAAGAATTAGGAATAAAAGGATTGTAATCTCAAAACCGAACACAAAAGCTTTCTGGAGCGTGTTAAAGAAACCCTTCGTTTTGAACCCGCGTTAAAGCTTGAACTTTCTGACAAGAAAACGCGAACATTTTCAGCCTACCGCATGTGCTGGTCCGGTGAATGCGATTAGATGTTTCTCGACTCCGGCCGATTAGAAAAATTAGTTAAAGCATTAGCCGCGCACATCAAGCAAGAATCGTTTTTTGCATAATTGCGCACGGCGGGCTCGTCACTTTTTTCTCAAACGATTATTCCTGTTGTTTTGACGCTAATCGTTCAGCCAACCAGACCTTAATCACAGCCTGTCGAGGGATACCAAGGCGGTCCGCCTCTTGATCAAGCGCCTGTATCATCCACACGGGAAAATCAACATTAACCCGTCTCTGTTCCCGACCAGGACGCGTGGCTTTGGAGAAATCCAGAGCATCCGAGACATCTTCTCCATCATCAAACTTTCTGTCAAATTCTTTACTCTTCATAATATGCAACCTCATTCTTTCTAGACCGACGAACGGATATAATACGAACCGCCTTTTCTCGATAAGTAAAAACTGCAGACCAGTGTTTATCCTTAATTTTACCAACAAGCAAAAACCGGGGTTCCCCCTGTGTACGCGTTGGAACTAATAGACGATCAGAATCGTCCCATAAAACCTGCGCTTCAATAAAATCAATACCATGTTTAAGCTTATTCGATTGGCTTTTCTGTGAATCGTACTCAAACCTCATGGCGCGCATTATATACCTTAGAGGTATAACGAGTCAACCTACCCAACCCAATCCCAGCAGTTTTAATTATGATCACCATGCCTGCGGTCGGGACGGAGCCCAACCCTCCATCTTTCTAGAAAACGCTTAATTAAATATTGTGGAGGGATGACCTCCGTGTCGTCCATTTCCGAAAAAACGGTCATCAAGATTACGGAAAGAAACAGAGGGAAAAAATCCGACTCCACCATAATCTTGAACGAAAAAAGTTCGAGATTACAATCATTCACAAAACGCAGGCTACTTCAAACCAAGGGCTCAAAGTCTTTTCTATGCCCCTTAAGTTCCAGATTTAACCTGCCTGAGATTAGGGTGCGATTTAACTTGTCAAGTCTTGGTTTAAAGTAGACAGATAGAGGTGCCCCCGCCTTGAGTTACTCTTTCTCCATGCGCTCGCGTGTGCTCCATAAGCCTGCTGACGGTGTCGAAATAAAATACACTTCTTCACATATCCAAGACATCGTCACCTCCTTCGTAACTTAATAAAAAAACACTAAAACCTAAAACTCGCATCCTTTATATTTTATCTTCTTTATTACGTTTAACATACCACTTCCAATAGTCATCCCTCAAAAACTTAAACACGGGGTGCGATTTAACTTTATTAAATCACATCCCTGAGATTAGGCAATCTGAATACCGATTCTTTAAATAAATTGATTAAAGCATTAGCCCCGCACATCGAGCAAGAATCGTTTTTTGAGCTGTTTTAAAAACAACCACCCACTCAAACGCCGTGCCTTACGGATTACGGTCATGCCTTCTCTTGAAACTGATCCACGGCCCCCATCGCCTCAATGCCAGACACCATCGAGGGCCCGCCGCCCATGAGGATCGCTACCGACACCGTCTCCGCAATTTCTTCCCGACTCGCACCCTCCCTCAAGGCATCAAACACATGGGAAGCAATACACCCATCGCAGCGAGCAGAAATTCCGATACCGAGTGCAATAAGATGCTTCGTTTTGCTATCAAGTGCCCCGGGTTTAAAACTCGCTTGATGCATGGCGCCTACCGCTTGCACCGTGCCGGGAATAACCTTCCCCAGCTTTCCCATCCCAGCCGTCATCTCTTTAAGGCGTTCTGGATAATTGATCATTGTTATCTCCTTTTTTACAATTTCAAACAAGTCGCGTGTGCGATCCATTCCGTAGCGTTCCCAAGACTTCGAGGTCTAGGACCTTTCTTCCGTAACGTCGAGCATAATAGCACTTTTTACAGGAACCCGTCAAAAATCCTCAAACAATCAACGCGCCAAGTCTGCTGAACACGCGTCCGCTGAGTCCACCCTGTCCACCCTTCAGCATTGGAAAGCGTACGGGTGCCACCCCACTCGGCGTAGCCGCAACGACTCACGGGCACACCTTGATTCAACGCTTAAAGTAACACCCGCTAACACCCTAATCGTAAAACAGACAGTGGAAAGTGGGGAGTGGGAAGTGTTACCGTTCCTTAGACGTTGTTTTGAGTGTTGGGTGCTGGTTTTTTCGATCCCGATACCGATTTGTTTCGGCGACGCCGCTAAGTAACTTTGAACTTTGAACATTGAACTTTGAACTGCGAAGCCGGCTTCGCCTCATTGCTTACACGTAAACGACCTGCTTAATCGTGGGATCAAGCGGTTATAATTACGATTAGGTAATGACAGCCTGCAATGCCATTTGCTAAACTATAAATTCAATATCAATTTGGAATAACAAAGCATTAAGGACCAAGCTATGATTCAAAATGTATGGAAAAGCAATATGGGCTGGCAACATCAGGATCGTTTACGCCGTGAAGCGCAGGAAATGGCAATCCGCCACCGCTTACCTGTATCGAAAGATGCTTGGGAAAAACGCCGCAGCGAACTCCAGGGATGGGTGGCGAAGGAACTGCATTTACAAAAAGATTCTACGCCAGCCGACTTTCAAGTACATCGTACGATCGCTCGCGAAGGATACCGCGTCGATCTTGTTTCCTATGCTTCCGGCTCCCCCGATATTCGCGTAACCGCTGCCATGTATGTGCCTGATGGCGATGGGCCGTTCCCTGCAGTTATGAATTTGCATGGCCACTGGGCGCAGGGAAAACTTGCTGCCCGCGTCCAGAGCCGAGGCCATGCGCTGGCTCAAAACGGATTTGTTGTACTTTCGCCCGACACCACAGGATCAGGCGAACGCAGCTTTGGCGAGGAATCGTTCAAATACCACGGCGCGATCGCAGGTGCCGGACTTTATATGATCGGAGACTCTCTTTTAGGTTGGCAAGTTCGCGATAACCGACGCGGCATTGATATTTTATGTGCGCAGCCCTTTGTTAATGCCGATCGGATTGGTGTTACAGGCGCTTCCGGCGGGGGGAATCAGACCATGTGGCTTGCGGCTTGCGATGAGCGCGTCAAGGCATGCGTGCCGGTCGTATCAGTCGGTTCGTTTGAGTCCTATGTCACCCGGCGCAACTGTATCTGTGAAACCCTCCCCGGCGGATTAGCCGCCATGGAAGAATGGGAGCTGCTCGGATTAGTATCACCGCGGGCGCTGCTTATACTCAATGCCTACCAAGACACTTCACCGGCATTTGGGCCTGAACCCGTGACACGTACTGCCGAAGCTCTGCGCGAGCTGTATAGCCTGTGGGATGCAGATGAGCGCTTTGATGCCCGCATCTTAAACACACCCCACGGTTATTGGCCGGCAATGCAGTCGGCAATGCTGGGGTGGATGAAGTATTGGCTACAAGGCAAAGGGCCCGGTTTTTCGCTACCGTTGCCGAAAATAACTCCGGTAGAAGAAAACGACATGCGCGTTTTTCCCCTTGGCACATGGCCGGCCAAGACGCAGATGTACACGAACAACAAAGAGACGCTGCTGGCGGCGATGAAACGCTCGCCTAACGAAGGTAAAGACGCCAATACGCTGCGTAGCGAATTGGCGCATTGCACAGGCTATTTATCCGTTGATCACGCGGGCGAGGTTGAAGTCAGTGACGCCGATGCGGCAGAAAAACAACAGCGTGCCGTCATGATCTCACCGCGCGAAACGGCGATCCCATTCGTGTTGCGCGATGAAGCTGGAAAAGATGATCCCGTGACACTAATCTTCGGCTCCGCTGGCAAAGCGGGCGCTTTTGCCAACAAACACTTCAAAGCCGCCTCCGCGGCTGTAGCAGCAGACTTGCCGGGGCTTGGTGAGTTAGTATGGGAAACGAGCCCGGTGAACAACACAACCCTTCATGACACGGCTCGCGCTTGCCTATGGCTCGGCTATACGTTGGCAGGCGAGTGGGCCGAATGTATTGCCTCATTGGCCCGCTGGACGATCAATCGATTCCCCGGTCGAACCATTAAAATTGCTGCCGACAACGAGGTGGCGCTTGCCGTCTTGTTGGCCGCGGCATTGGATCCGGCAACCCGCGGCTGTGAGCTGGAACTGCACGGCCTACCAGCGAGTGCCGTTGAGTATTATCGCGCCACAGAAGGTTCCATGGCCGTCATTATTCCTGGCTTGCTCGCTTGGGGAGATCTCGACCTCATGCATCAACTGGCTCAGTAACGACGGTTACGTTTTGACATAATCATGCGATTCACTTATTATACGACACTATGAAAAACGATAATTATAAAATTGCTTTTGTGGGCTTTCGCCACGGTCACATCTATTCTCTGTATAACAAAGCGGCAGAACATGCGTCTGTTGAAATTGTCGCTGCGTGTGAAGAGAATGCCGAGGCACGCGCAGCCGTTCCTCCTTCAGTAAAAATCACGCATACATCGTGGGCCGACATGCTGGCCAACACGGATTGCAACATTGTCGCAATCGGCGACTATTACAGCAAACGAGGACAACTTGCACTGGATGCACTGTCTGCAGGCAAACATGTCATTCTAGACAAACCCATCTGCACGACGCTGGCTGAACTCGATGAAATGGAAGCGTTAGCCAAACGCAACAACCTTCGCATTGGCTGCATGCTTGATTTACGCGAATCGCCTTCATTTATCAGTGCGCGTCAAGCGATCCGCGACGGCTTGATTGGCCGCGTGACACAGATTCAATTTGGTGGACAACACCCGCTATTGCGCGAAACGCGGGCGGGATGGTATTTTGAGGAAGGCAAGCACGGCGGAACCATTAACGACATCGGAATTCACGCTGTTGATATGTTCAGTTTCCTGACAGGTGAATCAGTTAAACGCATTGTGGCGGCACGAACATGGCAAGCGTTCGATGTGCGTTGCGAAAGCTTTAACGATGCCGCGCAATTCATGCTTGAACTTGGAAATGGATGCGGTGTGCTTGGTGATGTTTCCTATGCAGCCCCTGACTCACAAGGATATACCTTGCCGACCTATTGGCGGTTTAATGTTTGGGGAACGCGTGGCGTCTTAGAGTTCAATATTAGCGATCCGCACGTTACAGCCTATCTTGACGGGGAGAAGAGCGGAAAATCGCTCGAGGCTCCGAAAGATGCCGATCCCGATTTCCTCGATTCGTTTTTATCTGATATTCAAGGAAAACAAGTCGACTTGGATACGGCTGCAGTGATCGCTGCTTCACGGATGACCCTTAAAATCCAGGCCTTCGCTGATCGCGAAGCAGGGCGGTAAATCCTGCTCACTCAGTAAACAAATTAAAGGTGCGCCTCTGCGAATAGAGGCGCATCTGATCGTGTTTACTAAACAATGTCCTCGCTCGCCGTCTTAAGATCACTCCACTAACCCGAATAAGTCTGTCATGTTGAATCACAAATATCAGGCAAAAGAAAAAATGAAACCATTTTCACTCTTCCTTACGTTCATATGTTTATCCCTCGGCGCTACTGGAGTGCCAAGCGTCACGGACCACAACATGTCAGTGACAGACGAATTTGAATGGTCAGTCCCGTTCCAGACGCTCGACGTCGCTACCGAACTTGAAGGAGCCTTCGCCAAAGCTGACGACAAATTCGTCAAAACCGCAGCGACAGCCGCCCTGCGTAAAGACAACGAAAATCTCTATGTCCGTTACAATTGCCCGCTCCCGGCAGGAACAGAATTGGATCTTGACGGAAAATCCGTCTGGAAAGGCGACTGTGTCGAATTTTTCATCCGTACGCTACGCGGGGGACATCTGCAATACGTTGCAAATCCGAACGGGAAAAGCGACGTGTATCACTGGATTCAACCCGGCATGCAAAACCGCGAATTCAGAAGCTTATTTACGTTCCAATCCGAAGTAAACCCGGATGCTTATACAATCGAAATGACAATCCCGCTGGAAGAGCTGCAGCTTTCAGACAATCTGGTGCACGGAAACTTTACCCGGGAAATTAACGGCGGAAAAATTCTCTCCACCTGGGCAAGCACCAGTGACTTCAATAACGCCGGAAATTTCGGTAAGTTTTTCTTAGACGGGCGAAAAAAATATTTCACATCCCTTCTGCATGCTAAGCAAGAAGAGCTGAGCAAAGCCAAATCGTCGGATTTGCGTGACAAAATCAGCGAACAACTTGCCACATTAGAAAAAAGTATCGCTATCCACGGCGAGAAGGAAGATTTTTACGATTCTTTCTCAGCCGAATTTCATAATCTTGACCAATCTTTCATCCAGTTAGCGCTAGCTGGAAAATCGCACGTGCTCTGGGAAGCTCCAGTCTGGGGCAACGACATTTCGATTTCAGCGTCGGATAAACCGTTAGAGAAAATCTCGTTGTCTTCTCCGCAAAACAGCCGCGTGCTTTACGGCTTGGCTTTGGCCAATCTTTCAGAAGCCCCATACATGGGGCAAATTAAACTGCTGACTCACGAAGAAGAGAAGCATATGTTCCACCGCACGCGTGAGCCTAACCCGCTTACCAAAAGAATCCTCTTCAAAGAAGGCATTCCAATTAAAGATCGTTCCGGACGCAACCTTTACGACCCCTTGACCCCCTTGCCACTCAATACACTTGTCCGCGCCGCCGCAAAAAGTTCAGTACCACTCTGGATGGAAATCGACACCGCGGGGCTTGAGCCTGGCGTTTATAGGGGGCTGATTATGCTCAAGGCGGCCAATCCTGGATTCTCCGATGAAAAGATTGATTTAGAATTAACTGTTACAGAAGTAGATTTTGGCACAATCGCGTTGGATAACTTTAATTACAATCATATTCCCGCATACAACATCGGCAGTAAAAAAATGATGCGCGTGCTCGACCGATACGACATTAATTATATTTATGCACCGACGCCGGGAATGAAGGGATTCGATATTTATCCTGAATTCGACAAAGACGGCAATATCGTCCGCGAGCGCTTTGAACCAATCGATACGCTTCTTTCCGGTTATGACAAACCCAACGAACGGAAAATAATCTTCTTCTTAGCCTGGCAAAATGGGTGGGGAGCGCAATGGTTTAATCCGGAACGGGTGAGCCAGCTAAGAACCGATACTCCAGCATGGAACAACGCAATGAAAAACTTTGTCGTTGCATTGGAGAAATATCTCACAACCCAACACGGGTTTAAAAGTGAACAGATTGTCCTTTATCCGGAAGATGAAGCCGGCGGCGATATTGATGACCCCAAAAGTCACATCGCTCTTGCATACCGTTACTGCAAAATGATCAAGGACACCGGAACCCAAATGCGCATTATGCTCAATCCCCAAATGAGAGGGTTAGAAATAACCTCAAAAAATTTGACAAAACTCGCCGAAGTTGTGGACATTTTTGAATTATATCGCCCCAAGTTGCTCCCGGAGGTCGCTGAATTTGCAAAAACTCTGGACAAAGAGTTGTGGATCTATCACATTCTGGTCAACACCAGCCCTCCCGAATCTTACCGGCGCTTAAGCTGGGAAAACATGCACGATGGCTTCTCACCTGTTGTTGCTTTCTGGCACTTCGACGCGTCATTTGCCGGAGGTGACGGCTTTAATTCAAGAGATTACAATCCGCTGCGAAAAACGGTTAATACGGCTGATTACAGCGCGCTTTACGTAGATTTCGATAACGAAACGTACATGCCTTCACGCCGCAGCGAAGCGCATTATCAGGGACTCCTTGACCGCAAAGCATACGAATATGCGAAGAAACGCGGTGTCCCCGAAGCAGAAATTCAAGCATGCGTTGCAATCGCCTTAAAAGGCGACATGGAAACCATGGATCAGATGCGCGAAGAAATACTCAAAAAAGCCACGACAACAAACTAACATGGCCCCTTTGGGACGCTGGGAATGCCCGATTCAATGCTATCAGGGGCGCCCCCAGATGCTCAGATCATCGATGATTATCTCAGCACCCGACGGTATCTGCATGATGAATTTTGGATGGCCGTTTTTCACTGTCAGCGGCTCCCACGGATTGAGTTTCCGCTCTGCGAGCTTCTTTCCATCCAGAAAGATCGACTGTGTCCCCCGTTCGGCATCCCAGAGAAACATGACTTCGTACCACGTCCCTGCCCGGATAAACGGTCGTGCAGACATGGACGTCCAGATCTGGCCGTGGCCTTCGGCATTGCTCATGTTCATTAACAAACGCCCATCACTCAATTTACCGAAATAAAGAAACCCAACACCCGGATTAATTCTAAACAGATAATGGTTTTGAGCATCCGTTCCATCCCACAACGGCATAAACCTGACAAGCAGACGTCCACACGCGGGATCAACGTTGCCTTCTGGGCGGTAGCGAACAGCCGTTTCTCCGGCGGCGCGAAGTCCGCGCCCGGTCGGCGTGTCTTCAAAAATCAATGGACCCGAAACTACAGCCTTGCCATCGCCGACCGCAAAATCCGCATCGGCCTGATCGCCGAAGCCAACGTGAAACAACAGCTTCTCATCAGCATCAGAAGCAACTGAAGATGAATCAGCAAACGACGCGATCACGGAATGGTCCAGCTCGGCAATTTTATCCCGCAGACACATCCGATAGCCCACTTTCCAGCGTTGCCCGGACTTAATCTCCACGGGCCGATACATCCATTCAATCGTGCCGGAAGACCCGTTCGAGCTGAGCCAGCGCAACACTTGTAAGAGCGCAGAGGTGTCATCCGGCTTAAAGGACAGTAGCATTTTTTTGTCCGGGAAATACTCTCCGAACTGAGCCGGAACCATGGGTTCCGCACGGTCGCCGGGGCTAAGCATTTCAGACTCTAATGGCGCCAAGCCTACGTTAGGAAGTGACAGATTGCGCGCCAGCCCAAGATTCGACAGCCGCTCACCATCGTCAACCCAGACCTGAGTGGCGTCATCGTATCGCAGGTGATTGTGGACGCGATAGCTGATCGTTGCGCTGGAATGTTCCATCGACAGTGAGGTATTATGAAACTCCACTTCTACGGAAATACCGGGCTGTTCATCTTCGATGATAAAACGCCGCGTCAGCCGCATATCCACCATAGCGCCCAACGAATCCAGCGGTACAGTGCGGGCCAGCACGAGTTCGGCTCGGTCCGCATGGACCTTTCGCATTTCCAGTGCCATGATGGAATCACATGCCGTATTGCCGCGCTCGCTTTGAGGGAGCCACAACTGATCACGGCATAAGCCAAAACCATCCGTGTTAAGGGTGGCATTGCCGACCTGCCAGCGGACGATATGGCCCGCCTGGCTGATCCACACTGTCTGTGAACGTGTGCTGATCTTGTATTCCAGTCGGCTGTCTTCATCAATATCATCATAGCTAAATCGTATCGCCCCCTGACCCGCCTCGACATCAACGCCTTCGCTCGAAGCATACGTTTGGTATTCACGATCCAGAGCATTCAGATCCACCTC
>Ga0265295_1008446_pt1 | contig 11431 bp, 12 predicted proteins | sample Munlansysbiofilm_FD_192503 | JGI IMG/M metagenome (GOLD analysis project Ga0265295, IMG submission 192503) | Leachate microbial communities from a municipal landfill in Southern Ontario, Canada - Methane capture system biofilm | ecosystem: Engineered > Solid waste > Landfill > Unclassified ... | reverse complement strand
ATCGGCAATATCATAGACATAGGCAATCCGAAAGCCTCCGATTTCACGTTTGGTGACCTTTTCACCCTCTGCATCTTGATATTGTGATTTATTATCCGGCTCTTTAAACGTTTCTGTTTTTCGAAAACAAGGGGCTAAGATAGCCAGCCCCTTACTGCCTTTTTTCACATATCGACCCAGCTGATTCCAAGATTTGTAGCCTCGAACATATGAGGCCTCTGGATTTTGTGCATAAATTAACATTGCATTTCCAGCGCTATAGTTGTAAAATAGACTCTGAAAAGCAAGGTACTTACACCAGTCCTCATCTGTATTGATGGTCGCCAAACCAGTATCAATACGTTCGAGGGCTGCTTTTATTTTTTCCTGATTCTTATTCATTTTTTCCATCCTTTTCTATTTTTTAATTTTGGTTTTAATTGTTCCAATAACATAATGATTCTCGTTTCATTTCGAACAGTCTTCATAACATGGGCACTCACAACAATGGTCGTAATCACACTCAGCACCGACCAGAAAGCCTTTACTGATATATGGCTTACATGTGCTCAGATATAAACTGCATTCCTGACAAATACCCGGCATGTCTGGTGTCACTGGTTTTCCTTCGAGGATACATTCGTTCATTCGGATTCACCGCCTTTGTCAAAAATACAATCAATGGTAATGCTGCTTTTTCCGATACGGATATTTTTATGGAATGCTCCCTTATCCAAAAGTTTCTTACGATAGATGGCATAATTTCCAGATTTTAGATTATGGAAAAGCAGCTTCTGCCACTCTGTTTTTATGGTCAATTCCTCTAAGGAACCATCAATCTGAACCAAATACACAACAACACCTTCCATCATCAGCTTTTGAGCCTTCTTAAAATTAACCAGTTTCATTTCTTTCTTATCGAACATAACGAGTCCTCCTTTGATTTGTTAAAAATGGGTAAAAAAATAAGACCTATATGGATTAGAAAATTTCCACATGGTCTCGTTCACGATTGTAATAATACACGTTGTTACTGAGCGCTTCTTCCAGTGCTACCTGATTAGCATTGACATCAAACACCACCAACTCCTTTCCAAATATTCAAATTTCGATAACCCAACAGATCGCCAACAAAATACACCTGAGCAAGACCTCCTTTCTTTGACAAATAAACAGTTTATCGACTTGTCCAGGTCAAAAGCATCAAAAAAAGACACCAAGATTTCTCCTTGTGCCTTTGATATCTTTTATAATAAGGGGTGGGGTTTCGAACTAGAAACTTTTTTCAAATATTGACTCTAGGTTGTCCCGAAAAATTTTATATATTTTTTCCTATATAAACGGCGTTTAAAAGTAATGTGCTCAATCTCAAAGCCCTAGCTTTGTCTGTTATCAACAATATCAGATAGCGCATAAAGGCCGCTGCCTGATGTTTGCAGATTGGCCCAGAATCATAAGGACAATCACAACCCATTTTCTTAATTTCGCATTGCTCAGCAATAGCTTCATCTAACTGACCACCAAAAATTTTATCCAGTATCGCCTTAACGGTACTGATTACCCTCGACCAGATAAAACAGCGTCATTATGGGCATGACAGACGAAACGTCCCAGTATCATGCCTGTCATTAAGTATCATGTCTTTTTGAAATTTCTTCACATTGCTCTAAAAGCTTTATTTTTTCTTCATATGGTAATTCGGAAAAATCTGGAACACTCGACCCGATTACTTTAATCGGACCATGACTTGTCATTATATAGCATGTGTCTCCCTCTACTTCAATCAAGTTAAATCCACTACCACAATTTTTACAATAAATATTAGTTAAATCATGTGGTGGATTCCAATGGTTTGTGGCTCCACAAATACAAGTTAAATCAATTATTTCTTTTGAACCTATAAGTCCTTGGCGTATAAAAAAGTAATATGTGCTATTCCTTGTACTTAGTGCAGTTTCTATTTTAGAAATCATGTCGGTGATGATTTCCTCATACTTACAAAATACCTTTTGTTCAAAGATTTTTTCTAATGAGCATTTTATGGAGGGAAGATAAATTCTAGCAAAAAAGTTCATTGCAGTTTCCAATATTTCATATTTAAGTTCACTAAAGTTTTCAGTACTTGGTAAATAGGGACTTATATCATCTGTAAAAATCACTTCTGAAGTTACGGAACCAGTGAAAAAAGTTGACACATAACCAATATGAGTGAACTCTGATGAAAAACTAAATAGATTTTTAACTTCCTCTTTAAAATCAGCCTCCGCAGTCAATCCTAAGTTATTAAACAGAAAATCAACTTTTTCACCAAAACTTTTCTTCTCACATTTTGTAATAAGCGATGATTGACCTCTAATGCGTTGATTATATGAAAGACTCTCAAATTCTGTTAGTGAATTCAAAATATCTTCATTAAAGAGTGCTTGCCTAATTGACTTTGTGGCATATTTATTAAAGCTATTTAACGAGGTCAAAACTTGATAATTTATTTCTTTTGGCTCTAACAGAGTTAGCTGATAGGCATCAGCAACTAAACTATCTATAAATTGTCGAGTTGAAGTTACTAGGTTATTAAAATCAAGGAAATCTTTCTTCAACTCTCCGACTGTTTCAATAATTATATCAGCTCGATCATCTGGCTGAGTGTATGATATGAATTTTTCTATTACATTAATGTCATTCAGCAAAATTCGTGGAATAATGGTTCTAAAATGGTAATGGCTTTTTGTATTATCCTTAAAGTCATTAGAAACAAAGTCATCATTATGCAAATCTTCATTAATTTGAGTTTGAATCTCCTTCATTAGTTGTGTTCCAGAAATTAAAAGACTATTAACATAACCAATATTGTTACAAAGAACCTCATAATTATTTAACGCTGCGGTAGACTTTCTCTCAGATAAGTTTTCAGAAATACTTTTTAAAATATCTATTTCGTTCATAAGTCCTCCTTGTTTATTATTTGCTAAAATTGGGATTCGAATTTTACTGTATTGTTTTTTCACACTTTATTTAAGATGAGGGTCTACAAAACCATTGCGAATTGGAAACTTCATCTCGACATCTTATTGAACTTGTGCAATAAAGTTATCATTGTTTGGGAACAAAGCTTTATCTTTTCCACGGCGTAGTTCTTTTTTTGTATAAGACCATATTAATTATATCAGCTACCATATCAACATGTTTTACTTTGTTTGAACTAAATCCATAGTTTTCTAAAACTTTAAGCTGATTTATGATTTTCTCCACGGCTGTTTTTACACGATTAGGTCTTTTGTGCTCGCATAAGATAAATAACTGCTTTGAAACGCTTTTTATCATCTATGATAATATCTTCAATTTCAGTTATGTATGACGTGGTTCACTGCTCCCGGACGTTTCGTTTGTCATGTACTTACCTTCAATTCTTGCTCCATCATCATTTTGCCAATTCCAGTGCCCTGAACATTTGATGGAAACTACCATCGGTTTTCTACTACATCTATCTGCTCAGATAGTTTTACTTTTCCATCAAAAATTCTCGCAGTTTCTGGTTATTCGTTGCAATAGCATGACAAACGAAATGATCCTATGTCTTGCGGCAAGAAAGGCGAGACCCTCTTGAAACTATGATATAGACACCTCTTAATCATATAGTTAAATCGTATTTCGATACTTTTTCCTTTAAATTCTTTTTTGAAACTATTTCTTGATAATGCCACTCTATTAATAAAATGTTATTTTCTTTGCATATTTTACGTTTTTTTTCGTCTCGCAATTTATACTGTAGATAAGCCTCTTCTCCACCAAAAAAATCAATCGGTTGATAATGCTGAACACCTTGGTATTCAATTGCTAATCTTAATGATGGGATATAAATATCAAAACTTTGAGGCGATAAAAAAGATGGTTTATATTGATAGATTGCATCACTATACATTTGCTTAACCAATAAATACAATGATTTTTCATTCTTCCACTTGACGTTAATAGTACCATTTGAAATGAGTTCAGACCGAAGTTGATCTTTATATGCTTTCAAATCAAATTTTGAGTAACATGCTATTTTTTTCGCACTCAAATACCAAGAACTAATGCGTGGCATAAAATAATCCCTCAAATTCACATATAATTCAATTTCGTTTTGCCAATCATAGTTTTTGATTATCTTTTCTACCATTTTTCTAATATAAAGAATTTTAAATGGATCGTTATCAACGCGTGTGTTTGTTCCCAAAAATTGAGAATGCAAACCTCCCATAACTCCTGTACATGATAATGGAACTCCATCATGCATAAGCAATCCATAATATCGCCTAACATCTTGTCCGTAGATTTTATATCCACCATAAGTATCCGATAAACAAGATGAATAAACCAAGTTAAACATTACGCTTATATATTTATTATTTTTTTCAAAGACACTCAATTTGTTTATTGTTTCATCGTCATCAAATAAATTAGTAATAATTCTTTCATCTATTGCCTGTTTCTTAACAACATCTTCAATCATATAGTTTTTATCTAGATTCGTTTTAGGATATGTGAAAATTATATAACGATTCGTATCAATACCATCAAATTGTTTGAAAAAATTCTTAATTGAAGTATGTTCTTCAATTGGAGCGTGTTTTTCAAATATTCTTCTAGATAATATACTATTTTCTAGAGCTTCTTCAAACGAAGGCCACAACACCTTTTCGCAACCAAGCTGTATGAATTCTTTTTTTATTAATTCTATATCAGTGCCACTATATTTTTTTTTAAAACTATTGTGCTCTAGAAATTTATCAAGTTTCATTAATCCTCCAGCTTAGTATGTATAATGACTATTTTTATTTTCAGACTTAATGACAATGTGGGGCGTTCGTTCGTCATATCGAAGGTGTCCTCTCTGACACTAGGTATGACTTTGGGACATTATATCTTTCACTTTCAGCCATGCTTGATTAAATTTCGCAAATAAAATCAATGTATAATATTTTGTCTTTGTAAAAGTACTACAGTTTCGACAAAGTTATTATCAATCAGATACTTTCTGATTTTTAGTTCGGCACCACCACGGTAAAGAAGAACTGCATAATTGACACTTTCGTCACCCGCTTCAATATAGCTAGAAAAGTTTTCACTAATTAAAACGATAAAAAAGAGTTCCAAAAACATATTGTTTAAAATTCCATCCGTCTACAGATCCACGGACATCATTGGCTATTTTCCAGATTTGTGATTGTAATTCCGCTCGTTGTGCTGCACTTAACATTTGTAATACCTCCAGTTGTCATAACATGCTTTTTATTATACGCCACTGTGAAACAAATGACTATCTCTAATTACACTTTTACGCCACGGTTATTCTTTTTATTCATTAATCATTGGACGGTCGTAGGCGCCACGCCCAAAAGTTTTGGAACCAACGTCCGTTATTACATAGCATCTTCACTGGTATCGCTATGTAAAACATTACTCGCGTTTTGCTTAGTTTAATATTTCATATTCCTCATATTTTTCATCAAACATTAGCTCATCTTCGCTTGGTTTATAGTCTTTAAACATATCCAAATCAATTAACTCGTCTGGAGTCATAGATTTAATTTGATTCTTTGCATACCCTTTTGGCGGATTAGATAAAAATTTTTCGCGGAGTTCTTTATCTGCATACTTTTGTATATAGTAATCTTTATGATAACTTTCAAGATCATTTGTAAGTTTATAAAGATTAAGTCCATCCTTATTTCCATAGCCATCTTGCTCAAAGTGTTTCGAAATGACAGGTCTAATTGCCTCAAAAAGATCATGCTGTACTTCATATTGTTGTTCAAAATCCATTTTTTCGAATTGTGAGTAAGATATATCAAAGAGCGAAAAGAGTTTTTTCAAAAATACATCAATAGATTCCTTTAGCAAATCATCTTGCTCTTTTCGAAAATATGGGTATTCAGCAGGATGAAGATAACATGAAAAACATCTCCCTATAGTTTTGTTTTTAAAAGTTTCTATCATTTCTCTTCGTTCTCTGTGAAGTTGACCCGATAAAAATATCGGATCAATATCCAAATATTTTGCTATCTGCTCCAAAAATTTAGGAGTCATTTTTCCCTCGTTGAGAGAGCGCCTAATTGTACGCTCGGTACAGTCTATTTCGTCAACTTCTCCTAGTTTTCTAATGCTACTTTTCTTATACTTAAGTACTTCTCTAAATATTTTTTTGTCGATTATTTCTTTATAGATTCGATTTTTAGGCATATACCCCTCCTTGTATGCGGACATTTTAACTAAATCAACTACTATTATACGGACATTTTATGTGGTATTATGATATCACATTGAAGGTACATTACAAGTGATAATTTATGAAAGGAGTCCGCACCATGAACAATGCAGACTATACGAAAAAATTACTTTTAGAAAATGAAATTATTATTATTGATACATCCGCGGTTATGGATTATGAAGAATTACATCAATTAGTTAATAGAATTGAATGTTTACTCTTGGAATTTAGTAAAAAAATAGTGGTGCCTAAGGTTGTATGGATTGAGTTGATGAGACATATTAATTCTAAAAAACAAGATAAACGTGAAAAGGCACTTCGTGCAGTAGATATCATATGTATGCGACCTGATATCTTTGAAATAGAAAACGAATATTTTGATCCTAAAGAAATGTTAAAAACATTCGCAGATGCCGAGTTGTTATCCGAACTCACAAGAAACAGAGTTCAATATCGTCAATTACTTATATCTAATGATAAAAAACTAAGCAAAGATGCCTTTAATTTAAATAATCAAGAGTCTTGTCATGGGCATCAGATTGGAGTTTGCTATTTATCAAGAGCCGGAAAGCTTAAGACTTGTGAATGTGTTTTTAAAGATAATGAACCAATTGTTCAAGAGACAAAGATTAAAGAAAATGTGAAAATTGTGCATGTTAAAGATGAATCTAAAAAACAATATTTGATTCCTGGAGTTTGTATTTCAGTGGCGTCATTGGCCACTGGTATTGCTATTGGAAAATATAACAAACAAATCGTTGAATTTATTAAAGCAATTGCTTAAGGAGGCTATTATGGAAAACGAAATGAAGAATAATACTAACTATATTGCAGAGGTTATAAAAAATTCACAATTTAACTTCTCGTTGAATGATTGGCCAGCTGCAGTAACGTTGATTGGAGTTGGAGCATGTTTTTCAGCAGTTACATTGTATGCTATAAAGACTTATAGAGATTTAAATCCAAAGTAATATAAAACCCACTAGCCTGACCGTCTTAAGGTTGAGCTAGTGGGTTTTTAGCTTAATTTAATTAGAATTTTTAACCGAGAGCTAATTAAAAAATTTTGTTTTTTGCAAGTACTTTTTGCAGAAAGTTGCAAGTTAAAAATACAGAATGTTGCATTATGGAAAATCCATAGTTTTGCAAGCTAAAATGCGAAGCGATTTTGCGAGAAATCATAGCATTGCAGGCAATTATTATTTTTTTAATTGATTGTCTGAAATTGAGCGATATAATTCATTGATACTGGATTCCCGCATTCGGTTACTGGGCCCCGGGAACATGAGCAGGTGGCAGTGGTGAAGCAGCCGATCCAGCATGGCAGCCGTCATCTGTTCATCATAAAGCACATTGACCCATCGGGAGAATTCCAGGTTGGTATTGAGAATGATGGTCCGGCGTTCATAACAATCGGATATGATTTCGAACAGGAGCTGTGCTCCCGTTCGATCCAGTGGAACATAGCCATATTCGTCCAGAATAATGACTTCCGCTTTATTCAGCCTTTTCAAAAAAACGGTCAGGGTGCCGGCGGTTTTGGCTTCGGACAGTTTATTCACCAGTGCTGCCGTCCGAAAGAATTTTACCGGGATTCCCTGCCGACAGGCGGCTACCCCGAGAGCGGTTGACAGCATGGTTTTACCGGTTCCGGTTCCGCCATACAGGATAAGATTCTTCTTTTCGTGGATAAACGCAAGGGATTTCAGGCCTTCAGGGGTCAAATCCGAAGGCAGGGTGATTTCATCAAACCGATACCCTTCGAAAGTATTAATCCCATAGAAACCGGCGCTGTTCACCAGCTTTTGGGTGCGGGTGACCTCCCGGTAATGGAGTTCTTCACTGAGTATCTGATACAGATATTCCTGGTGACTGCTGCCTTCGGTGGTTTGCGCCAAATCAGCTAGATTGCGACTCAGACGAAGCTTGCGGCAGCATTCGATGATTTCTTTATCCAACATATCCGTTAATCCCCTTTCCCTGAAGTAACATATCGTATGCCGTCAGATTGGGCTGCATCGGGGTCATCTTTGGAATCCCCGGAGGAAGTGTCATAGCGGGTAGTTCGGGAATATCCGAATACAGGCGACGATAAAGATTGGAAAGACTGTCGGCATCCCTCACCTGATGGGTTATCGCATGATCAACCGTATTTACGGCACTGTCAAAACCGGTGCGATCGGTCAACTCGGAAAGAAGCTTGAGGATCTGTCCGACTTCGCTGTTTGAACAGGTGGCTAGATAGGTTTGCATGGATTCCGGCATCAGTTCATAGATGCCGGTGTATTTAAGGGCTCGGGGTCGTAGGGATAATTGTTTCAGATACGGCAGCCAGTCCATTTGCTCTTGTTTGGTATCTCCGTAAAGACGCCGGTGGCGAACAATTTCACGAAAGTTTTCATCTTGAATAATCACCATCGCTGAAGTTAACACCAGGTGAACCGGACACTGGGCATACTTTGGAGCCACCGAGTAGGCGTGTTGTCTTTGGTTCAGATAAACCTTAGCCCAATTGTCGGCTTTGAGGGTTTGATGACCAGTGAGGTCAAACGCAATCACCGGCAGTTCGTAGCTGGCTTTGAGATCTGCCTGAAAGCGTTCTTCGATGGTTTCATCGTAGCGATAATGGCCCCTGTGTGAGTCATCCTCACACTTTGAAAGCAACTGACGGTTATAATCTGAAAGTGATAGAAAACGGGGAACCGGTACCATGAAGTTGCGGCGCTGATACCCCACCTTGTTTTCGACGTTTCCTTTTTCATGGCCGGCACCGGGATTCATAAAGACGGCTTTGAAGTTGTAATGCTCCCGAAACCGTTCGAATTTGTCGGTCAGTTTGCGCCCACCACCGCGGATGATCTCCGTAACAATGACTTTTGTGTTATCAAACCAGAGTTCTTTTGGCACACAGCCAATGTGGCGGAATATGGCATCCAGTCCTTCTAGCAGGCATTCCATATTTTCACCGTAGAAGAGTTGAAGATAGCCTTTGTTGCTGTGTGGAAAAGAGACCTCCAGGTATTTTCCAGTCAGTTTGCGGCCATTTTCATAAAAATCAGCGGTGCCAAAATCAACCTGTGCTTCCCCAGGCTGATGCACCAAAGGCAGATAAGCCTGTTTGTTTTGTTTGAATATTTCCCGGTGTTTCACCGCATAGTAGGCGGCTACTGTTCGATAGGAACAGTCAAAACCGGGCACTTCAGCAAGCAGGCGATGAAATACTCGTTTAGCAGTATGTCGCTGTTTTCTCGGAGCTGATTTATCATCGATCAGCCAGGAATCAATGACCGCCTTATAGGGGTCAAGCTTGGGACAGAACTTTTTATCCACCGCCGGTTTGGGTACCGGTTCATTAAAATCGTTCTGATCAATGTACTTACGTACCGTTCGCCAATCGAGTCGCAACGCTTCTGCGATTTGTGAAACATTTTCCCCTTTCTCATAAAAACGAAATCTGATATCATGTATTTGATCCATTGTGAGCATTCTCCATTTCCTCCTTGTTCTTTGGTCAGATACAAGGATAATTGATTTGATTTTTACCCGCAATGGATTTTTGCAATATTATGCATTTTCCAACTTGCAATACTATGGATTTTTGCTTTGCAACTTTCTACATTTTTATTTTACAATAAACAAAATTTAAATTTCAATATGATTAATTAACAATAAATATTCTTTTTCAGTTGTTCCAATTCCTTCTGTTTCTCCTGAAACTTAGCTTCACTATCCGCTAATTGCTGATCCTTCTGCTGAATATCCAACTCAAAACTATGAATTTGAGCTTTTAACGCTTCTAATTCTATTTACTTTTTGAACAATTTAAAAGTCTTGCTTCGTCATTATGTTATATCAAAACATGACAGTTTTGACTCTCTATCATTAACAAGTTCTCATAAGATGATATTAACATAAATATCAGTACATTCTGATCAATCACGACAACAACAACATTTCTTAATTTGGGCAAAAAATTAAGCCTTTCGGCTATCTCCAACTCTTATCAATAATTTGCCATGCAAAACAATTCCCCAAATACCGCCAGTGACCGTTTTTCTTAGCAAAGGTCATATAAACGGCTCTTAATCTCCCATCGATATCAGTAACATGGTCGTATGCTTCGCCCACCTGAAGGTATCCATGCGAGATAGCTCTTGGCGGCAACATATTTAAAAAATTATCAACGATATCCTCTGACACGATGTCCCCAATATTTAAATAATCATAAATGCTTTCTTTTCCGGTGAGGTCTGCAAATTCACACCAACCATCTAATGTTTTGATTTCTGTACTCATTTTTTTAATTCCTTTCTCAATTTAATTCATACTGTTTGGATTGACTCTAGCTTTCTGACTGCCATATTAGGTTCTTTTCCTATCAAGGCTAATATTTAATTGATAATAGCCTTATAATCCCGATAATGCCTGACCATGCCATTTTCTTTTCATCAATGATTAGTTTCTTCATTAAACCACATCAAAATACTACACCGTCCTTCAGCAGCTTAATGCACGGGCACAAAAATAAGACCTTTTAACGACTTGTCTGGGTCGTGGCTTGTACAATGACCGTTGGGTATCAATCTAAGAACTACTTTTCGCTAATAGTTCCCGGGTGACTCTCTAAATTTATATATATTTTTTCGCTATACTGGTGATTTCAGATTATCGATTGTTTTCTTTTTTCTCTAACGAGGGTTGATTTGCTGATTCCAGTCATTTCTTCCACTTGTTTATAAGAATAAGATTCCAGCAGTTCCATTGCGTGATTGATTTTCTTATTGTTGAATTTCTTTGGTCTGCCCTCCCTAAAATCTATTTTCTGTTTGGCGATAGCTTTACCGTCCTGGGTGCGCTCAATAATCATGGCTCTTTCAAACTCGGCGAATGCTAACAAATTTGTTACTATCAACCTGCCCATCGGTGTATTTTCAATTAATCCCATGTTGAGGATATGGATTTTCACCCCTTTGTTTAATAAAAGGTCAATATAGCCTAATCCCTCCTTTGTTGACCTGCAAAACCTATCCAGCTTTGTCACTACCACATAATCATTTTCTTTTGCCGATTCCAACATCTGATTGAACAGGGGACGCTCTTTTGCTCCCGAAAAAGATTCAACAACGATTTCAACATCAGGATAAATGGCTTTAATTTTATTCGTTTGTTCCTCAATGCTGTTTCCGTCAAGCTGTCCTTTTG
>Ga0265295_1008445_pt1 | contig 11431 bp, 10 predicted proteins | sample Munlansysbiofilm_FD_192503 | JGI IMG/M metagenome (GOLD analysis project Ga0265295, IMG submission 192503) | Leachate microbial communities from a municipal landfill in Southern Ontario, Canada - Methane capture system biofilm | ecosystem: Engineered > Solid waste > Landfill > Unclassified ... | reverse complement strand
ACGGTCTGTTTTAAACTCCAGTTGCAGAGAACTGTTGGCCAGAGAAACCTCTTCCGCTTCCATGGTTGAGAATGCCAGCTCGAAATCATCCCCCAGGTCCACTTCGTAAGCCGGATCCGTGATGGCTTCACGGGTGGCTGTAATCGCCTGGCTCAAGACGGACAGGGCATTGCTGAAAATCTTCCCCCCGTTGCTGTTGAGGGATATGGAACTCCCCTCTCCGACCATGACGGTCTTCTCCATGGCGTTTCCCTGGTAGGAAGCGTAAGCGGCCACCGGATCGCCGCCGATGCCGGCAGCCGTCACCCGAAAGCCGTAATCGCCGTCAAGGCCGACGGCCGGAGTCCACGAAACCGTGTTTGCCCCCTTGACCCAGGGCTGGGCAGGGGTGATGGTCTGGACGACCGTGCCGTTGGAATCGGTAATTTCTATCGTCACATTGGTAGCGGCGTCTGCCAGATCGAAGGCGATGTCCTTTCCGACCCCGGCTGTAACCGTTGTGCTGAAATCCGGTGAAAAGGGCTGGGTGTCACTGAAGCTTCCGCTGAACATGTAGCCGCCCCCGTATTTCGAATTGGCAAGATCCACGACCTGGTCGTAAAGATCTTCCAGCACCTCCAGGTAACCCTCTTTTGCGGCCTTATCGGCCGTTGACAGGGAGTACATCATGCCCTGGGCCGTTTCTAAAAAACGGCCGGTCGTCTCCAGGGTTGTGCTGCTCGTTTTGATCCATGTTGTTGCCTGGGTGATGTTCAGCTCATACTGCCCGAAAAGCGACAATGTCGTGCGGTCCGACAGAATCTGTCCCGCAGCGGAAGGGTCATCCGACGGCTTGTTGATCTGCTTTCCCGACGCGACGATGTTCGATAGGTCGTTGAGCCTTCCCATCTGCTTTTCCGTCCAGTACAACATGTTGTTCACCATCATGCTGCGGGTGATTCTCATGATTCCCTCCCGTATTGTCCAGCATCCACCGGTCTTCCCGGGATCGGCCGCCGGCTCCGTCAGCCCCGCGGTTTCAGCCCATGGCAGGATTTCGATCAATCCATCGTGGCGATGAGCGTCTGCATCATTTCATCAAAGACGGTCATAAGCTTCGCCGCCGCATCGTAAGCGTTCTGATACAGGACCAGCCTGGCCATCTCTTCATCCACGGAAACCCCGGAGACCGACAGGCATTGATTTGTGTAAAAGGTCTGGGCATTCGACAACCCTTCGTTGTCGATCTCCGCGGATTGGACCGCCGAGCCGATGTTGCTCACCATGGCGTTGAAATAGTCGCTGTAGGTGGAGGTTCCGTTCATGAGAAAACTGGTCTGAAGCTCGGCGATTACTTCCGCGTTGGCGCTGCCGCCTGTGCCGCCCCCTGCGGATGCTGCAGCGATTTTTCCAGGATCATTCAGGATATCCGCCTGGACCTTCATGTCCGCCGCACCGGTCCCCGAAAAAAAGGCGGCGCCTGAACTTCCGTAAAGGTCATACCCGCCTTGATGAAGCGTATTGATCTGGTCCATCATGCTCACGGCCAATGCGTCCAATTGATCCTGGTACGATGCAAGCTCATTTCGCGCCTCCAGATACCCTGCCAGCTTCCCGCGCGTCACGGATTGCGTGACAACGATCGAATTCCCTTCCGTGTCCAGCCAGGTGACATCCAGAAGGCCGGTGTTTGCGTCTTTCTCAGCAGATAACATCCATGTGCTCGTCCCTTCCACAAGGGGTTTCCCATTGGCCATCTGAACATTGATCTGGCCGGCATCATTCGTGGAAATGTTTATTTCTGCGAGGGAAGACAGCTCCTGAACCAGGCTGTCCAGATGGTCGCGCACGCTGTTGGCGCTGAGACCGGAGGCCTCCATGGCGATGATCTTCTGGTTGGTGTCCGAAATTTGCCGGGTGAGTTTGTTGATTTCCTCCACCGTTTCATGAATGCCGTCGTCCATTTCCAAAGCAATTGTCGACAGGTCTGAACTTGTGCTGTTGAAGGTCTTTGCGAGGGTGTCGGAAGATGAGGCGAGAACGGAACGCGCCGTTGGGCTGGAGGGATCATTGACCAGGCCTTGCCAGGCGTTCCAGAATTGACTCATGGCCTTGGAAAGGCCGGTGTTTTCTGAATCCGTGAATACGGCTTCGATGGCTCTGAACATCTCCACTTCAACATTCGATTTCCCGAGATCCTGGCTGGAGCAGCGGAGCTGAGCCGTCAGAAAGGAATCGTATGCCCGTTTGATCGTTGAAACGTCCACGCCGTATCCCGTTCCGTCGGCAGCGAGCTTTTCCGAGATGACGGCGGTCTGTCTCGAATAGCCGGCGGATTCGGCATTGGCGATATTCGTGCTTGTGACGTCAATCGCAGCGGAATAGGTGTTCAGGGCGCTCAATGTAGAATAGATCGATCCCGATATCGAATTCATCGCTCATCATCCCCTTCTATTTTTTTGAAATTTCCCCGTCCTTCAGCGGTCGTTAGGTCATGTTCACGGTGGTCTGCATGATTTCACTTTCGGCCGTCATCAGTTTTGCACAGGCCTCGTAGGCCCGCTGCGCGATGACCAGATCGGCCATCTCCGACGCCATATCCACGTTGGAAACTTCAAGAGCTGACGCTGTAATGCTTCCGTATTGATCGGTTCCCGCTGCGCCGATGACGGCTGCTCCTGAAGATCCCGTCGCAACGTAGAGGCTGTTGTCCACCTTGTCCAACCCGTCATTGTTGGAGAAAAGGGCCAATCCGACCTGGTATAAACTGCGGATTTCGCCGTTGGAGTAAGTCCCGGTGATGATTCCATCGTCGTTCACGGTGACTTTGGCCAGGGTCCCCGTGGCGTTTCCATCCTGCGACGAGGCTGCGAGCCTGGAGTCGGAGGCGTATTGCGTCAGATCGGTGGCTGCAATGTCCCATGATATTGCCTGCGGAGAAGCTGCTCCGTTGGTCAAGGTTAAATTGATGGTATTCGTGCAGGCGGCTAAGTTTCCGGTATTATCGAATGTAATAGTTCCTGCTGAGACGGTTGATCCAGATCCTGCCGGGATGCCCGCTGCCCACGTCCACTGGTTGGCTGTGGCGGTTTTGGTAAAGGTGATTTCCATTGGGATTTCATTCCCAAGGGAATCATAGACCGAAACGGTCGTATCAAATGTTTCGGTAGCGGCGGTCCCGGAATTGAGATTAAGCTGCGTGGTTATTTCCGAAGTGGCCGTCGGCAGGATAGGCGCGGTGGAGAGTTGGACATCGCCTAAATTTCCAAGGGTCCCGTCTTCGTTGATGGCGTATCCCTGGACCGCCATCCTGTAATTGTTCACCAGCAGGCCGTCCTCGTCATATTGAAAACTCCCGTCCCTGGTGTAGTAGGTTCCGTAGTCATCGGAAACGATGAAGAACCCCTCTCCTGATATGGCAAGATCATTGATGTTGCCCGTTTCGGTCAGATCCCCCTGCTCCCAGCAGGTTGTACTTCCCATGATCTTGACGCCCTTTCCTGCCACAACGGAAGAAGCTGAATTCAGCGTCATCGTATTTGTAAGGACTTCCTCGAATGAAATGTTGTTCGATTTGTATGCCGTCGTTTCAACATTGGCCATATTATTGCTGATCTGTTCTATCTGGGAATGAAAGGCATTTAATCCCGTCAGGGTTGTATAAAATGAACTCATGATGTTCTCCTTCTCGTTTTTTCTGGAAACGTTTATGTCCCGGGGACTGGTGGCCCTTTATGATTCTGAAATCCCTGTTACGGAACCCGCGGCGACATGATCCCCTTCTTCTGTTATCAGGTAGGGAACGCTGTCTTTGTAAACGACGTCGGTAACCAGGGATGTTTTTTCCGCAGAGGTCCCATCCGCGTTTTTTTCGCCGGCATAGGTGATTGTTTTGCCAAGATAATCAACCGCCTGGGTATGGCTGAGGGTTTTCAGATAACCGTTGGTCGTGTTCAATTGCGACACCTGGGTGAGGGTGGCGAACTGGGTGGCCATCTCGCTGGTGCTGACCGGATCCATGGGGTCCTGGTTCTTGAGCTCGGTGAGGAGAAGACCCAGAAAATCCTCTGTTCTCATATCGTAAGCATTGCGGTTGGTGAGTTCTTTTGCTGATGAATCCGATGGACTGACGGCGCTCGTAATCATTTTCTCCTCCTCCGGGGTCTTCCGGTCATGATTCTCTTTCAGTGTTTTCTGAAAACCTCTTCCACAGCTCATTGAGCAAGAGGGGTGCCAATGATAATCTCATCCCGTCAGAGGCTCTTGTAGACTCTCGGAAGAGCCGGTAAATGCTGCAAAAGAACTTCCAATTCGAAAAATTTCCCCACCCGATCTGCCCCCCATATTAATAAACCGAAAAGCGAATAAACAAATCCGGATGGGTAAATAATTCCCTGCAAGGCACTTTTTTCCCTTTGCCGACAGTGTTATCAAGATGATGGCTCGGGATAGGAAAGGGAACCGCGGTTCTGCTCGATAGGACAGTAGAAAAGGGGTGGTTAGACGATCCTGGAAAACCGGTTGTATTCATCGGCGGAGGAATCCATGGCGTTTCCGTAGACATCGGTTCCCTTGAACTTGAACACCAGGTGCGAAAGGTCTATCGTACCGTCAGCGTTATCGTTCTGGGTGATCTTGAAGGTTACCTTGGCCGTCAGGGAATTGGGATCATAGGTTACGCTTAAAGGCTGGGGCGAAAGACTGATTTCCGTCGAGGGAACTTTTAACCCCCAGTTGTAAAGCCCTCCGGTAGACGCGCTGTTGGATCGGAAGATGTTCCAATTGGCGCTATTCAGGATGGAGGGCACATCCATCTCCTTGTCAAAGACGAAGTCCATCGTATATTTTTTGCCCGTCCCGGCGTTTTGGAGGGAAGAATCAAGAGAGGACACCTTGGTGCCTGCTCTCGATGCAAGATTGAGATTGGCTATATAGGCTGCAATCATTTTCGGTGCGGAATTCTCGTTGATTGTATACAGAAGGTCCTCATAGAAATTTGAATTTTCCGTGGCGAGATATTTCAGTTCTTCCTGTGCCGCTTCGATCTGCCGCTGCCCGGCATAGAGCATCCCGAGTTCATAATGGGCATTGGCAAAATCCTGTCCGATGGCCAGGGCTTTTTCAAGCATTGTCTCAGCATCTTTATCTTTGCCCGCCATCCGATACACCTGGCCAAGGGCGCAATATCCGGCAGACTCGGTCGGGGACATCTGGATGACCTTCTTGAACTGGGTTTCGGCTTCATTATACCGCTCCAAGGCAAGGTATGCCTGGCCGAGAGAATAGTAGTTTTCGCTGTCGGCCGTGTTTTTCTGGACGGCAGCGGCATACTGCTTCAGCGCCTCTTCATGTTGACCATCGGCAAAAAGAAGATTCCCCAGGCTGGTATTGAAGCCGCTTTCTGTCGGAAAGAGCGCGATTGCCTGACGATAAATCTTGATCGCCTCCGCCGTCTTGCCGCTGTTCTCCAGGGCATCCCCCATATATTCAAAGGCGCTGAGGGCGTTATCCGAATAGGGGTCAAGGGAAATGGCAAGCCGGAAATCCCGGACGGCACGGTCATAGTCCCCATTCGAATAGGCATCAATGCCCCGGGACAACGCCTGCCCGGTGATGTACTCCACCATGCCAGACGTGGGTGTCATGGCGGAGAAAAGGATATCGGCGGCATTGATCTCGGTGCTCGTACGGATTTCCATGTTTTTTGTATCGTACCCGTTTTGGAAAACTTGAGTGATCTGTCGGTGTATTTATAGAAAACGCACCGATTATACCATCGGATTGCTGCGAAGCCCCGCGGCGAGGTTCAGGTTGATCTTGATCAGCATGGTCAGCTTTTCCTTCGCCGGATGGGCCATCACCTCGAAGGTCCGCTTGTCGACGAAGACGCTCAATGACAGAAGGTCCCGCCGAAGCTGAAGCGGCAGGGGATTGTCCTCTTTGGCAAGTTCGCCCTGCAGAATCGTCCAGATCCGCTGGTTTAATGATAGGGCTTCCGATCGTTGCCCCTCCCTGTCTTGCGGATCCCATTCCAGCTGGCACTTTCTGAGCTGCAGGGCTGCCCTGGTAAGGGCCAGCGCTTCGATTTCCCGACCGGACATCGCTTCTTTCTGGGCTGTTCTGTATATATCAAGTTGCGCTGCATACATGATTCAACATCTCCTGTTCGTAATCCATCAGTTTTCTTGCCGCCTTGAGAGCCTGGTAGTATTCCTTTTTCATCAGGCACTGGCTGATCTCGCTAACCTTATCGAGGGTGCTCGGCACGGCCTCGACGAGTTCCCGGACCAGAGTCCTGTAGGTCTTGTGGTACTCGGCCAGATTCTTCCAGTCGATGTACATCATCTGAATGGCCAGGTAGATCTGGCTGCAATAGGTTTTTGCCTCCTCGGTGAGCAAGATATCCTTCTCACGGAGGATCATGGCCTTGTTTTCAATGACAAATTCGGAGCGGTTTTTCCCGTTCGTGATGACCACCCCGTTGAGGATCATTTTTTCGTTGGGTTTAAGGCCGATCTTCAGGGCCATGGCAACACCTATGCCTTTATTTCCAGGATGGAGCCGGGTTGCATCTCTTCAAGTGAAGCCGGGCCCCTTTCAGTCAACCGATCACGGAAAGCAAAAAGTCCGCCGAGGGCCGCCGATATTTCCCGATCAGTCGCCTCATCTCTCAGATGACTTTCGGAGATCGCCTCCTTCATGCCCTGGTTAAGAGATGAGTTATGTACTTCCTCCTCCGTGTTCCGGACTTTCTGGATAAGCTCCAGCCTCTGGTAGGTCGCAATCGGGAAAAAGGGGGGATCGAAGACGACGGTGGGATCCGCCTCCAGGTCCCGCTGCAGGTCGCCGATGAGCGATGCAACCCTCACGGATTCTGCCAGGGCAGAATCCGGCTTCACGCCGCAGTTGCCGGGGGCGACAGCGGACAGTGATTCCCCGGGGGTGACATTTCCCTCCCTGGCATGGTTGGCCGCCCTCTGCGGGCACTGAATCGTACTGATGATATGAATATTCATAGTGTCACCCATGAATGGCGGCACCCGCCGGAAAAAGGATTTTTCCCCGGCGGAATGCCGCCCATTAACAGGTTATTTCATTTAACCGAAGAGCTTCAGAACCGACTGGGCCGCCTGGGCTGAGAGGCTCAGGGCGGTCGTGGCCAGGGACTGGCGGGTCTGCAGCATCAGCATGTTGGCGCCTTCCTCGTTGGTGTCGGCAAGGGTCAGCTTATCCGAACCTTCGGTCAGCGTGTTGATCATGTTCGTTGAGAAATCCTGACGAACGGTGATGATGCTCAAGTTGCTGGACAGGGCGGACGCTTGCTGACTCAAGGTGTCCGAAGCAGAATCCAGCTCATCGAGGGAAGTACTAATGGCATTGGTAATTTGAGTGGCAGTACCGGCGGTTGCCCAGGCAGCGGCACCAACGTTCAGACCGGAGGTCCCCGTAGAGGCATCAAAACCTTGCATCGTCAGCGTGGTACCTTCAAATTTAACATCAAGTGCATTGTTATTTAGAAGGTTTTTGCCCTTATACCCCGAGTCACCGGCCAAGGCGTCGATCTGAGAGCGCAACTGGTTATACTCATCCTGGAGATTGGAAAGTTCGGTTGCTACTCCCGTTGCAACCTCGGCAACACTAGCGTGGGCTCCAGTGATCACGGTCCCTGTCACAGAGGCGGCTGTGATATTCTCCCCATCTTTTGCAATATTCACCTTGGTATCATCATTCGCGTCGATCTCTGCGGAATATCCGGTCGTGGCCGTCAGGGCATTAATCGCATTAATCAGATTCAAGGCAGTTGCCTGCTTGGAGGCACCCACATCGAACTCGAGTCCGGCGGTCAGCGTTGTTACGGTACCCGCTTCATCGGTCAACGTTACGGTATCGCCGGCAGTCTCAGCAACTACCGTAGCTCTTGTAGCGGTGCCGGCAGTGACCGCGGTTCCAGTTATATCACCGACGGCAACGGTTTCGTCGGTCCGTGAGATGGTTACTACCGCACCAGCAACAGCTGCTGTATAGCCATTGAGGCCATTAAGTGCGGTTTGCAGGTTCGCCGCATCTGCGTCGTCGTCTCCAGTCTCGACATCAAACGTCAGACCACTTGTATCCGCTGCGGCTTCCGCTGCTGTACCCGCGGTCAACGTCGTCACGTTGCCGTCGGCATCGGTCAATTTGATGGTTTGGCCGGACGTTACCGAGGCCAAAGTTACACTGGCCGTTCCGGCGACGAATTCTGTCTCCGTATTGTCGGCCAACGAAAAAGACACTCCCAAGGCACCACCATTGGATGCACTCAGGGCCGACTGTCCAATACCTTTGGCCTGTTCAATCATGGAAGTGATGGCCGTAATTCCCTTGTCAGCGGCGGTGATCGTCGAGATCGCCTGCCCCATGGCGTCCTTCAGGCTATCAATCTTGGACGCACGAGAGTTCAGGGACTGTGACGCGAAGAAGTTAACCGGGTTGTCGATAGCAGTGTTTACTTTCTTGCCTGTGGCCAAGCGGTTCTGGGTGCGGTTTAAAAGACTTACTGTGTTCTGAAGACTTAAAAGGTTGGATCTCATTCCGGATGTTAACGAAATATCACTTAGTGCCATGGTCATTCTCCTTTTCTAGGTTTTTTTTCAGCATTTCTTGCCGAAGTTTTATGTACCGATTCGATCGGTTTTTTTGTGGGTGGCCTTCGAGCAGCCCTTTCAGGCGATCCTCCTTTCCGGCTGCCTCTTTTCTGCCTTTGTTTTTTTTATCGGTTCCTTGAAAAAGAAACTTTAAGGCTATTTAAAAATTTTCTTCGGCAGGGTCTGCTTGAAGATTGCGCCCGAAAGCGTTATGAAACGACAGAAAGATCCTGCCCGCCCATGGTTGTTCCAGCCGCATGGGCGGTCGAACAGAAGTCACTTTTTTCCCAGGCGCCTTGCCTGAACGAATCGAGGAAAGGGGAATCTTATGTCAAGGAATGGAAATTACATCTTATCTTCCGTCACTGTCGACAGTGACCTGACTTTCGCCGAGGCGGTCTCCGGCTCGTCGGTTCCAGGTTCCGTCCTGGATGACCTCCGGCTCGTTGAGGTGGCGTATTACGGATTTGACGGCAGGCTGCACACAGGGCAGCTGGTCGTTTCCTCCGCCGTTGAACAGGATGTGCGGGAAATTTTTTCCCTTATCCTGGAAATACGCTTCTCCCTGAATTCCGTCATCCCCATTGTCCGGTACGGCTGGTCGGATGAAGCCTCCATGGAAGCCAACAATTCGTCGGCGTTCAATTACCGCTTCATCGCCGGGACGGACCGCCTTTCCCGCCATGCCCTCGGAATGGCCGTCGACCTCAATCCGCGACAGAATCCCGTCATCTATGAAGATGGTCAAATCCTGCCGTCGGGAGCGATCTACTCGCCCGGGACACCGGGCACCCTGACGGAACTCTCCCCCATCGTGGAGGCGTTTCTGCAGCGAGGCTGGTTCTGGGGCGCGTATTTCCGGAACTTCCGTGATTATCACCACTTTGAGCGGCCTGAACCATTCCCCTTATAGAATCCATCCCGTCCGTAAAAACCCTTAAAGACGTTTCAGGGATGCATTAAGGGTTCCCCTCCCGATAAATCAGGATTAGCCCGATTGTCTGATGTCTGATGATCCTGTATTTACTTCCCACGTTGTGCATGAACACCTCGAAAAGGGGGAGTTGTCCGGGTCCGGGCAGGTGCAAAACGCCATAGGCGGCCGATTCCATGCTCTGCTTGATAAAATTGCACAGGTTCTTGGGAAATCGCGTCAACCGGGAAGGGGGGAGGATGATTAACGGAGCTGGCGGGTTGTCCGGACATTCAGTACACCATGTCTTCCGGCCTGGAGCCGGCTTGGAGAGAGTGAATTTAAAGGAAGAACGTTAAATTTCTGATTAGAAGGGGGACAGGAACGATGAAAAAGTATCTTTGTGGTGCAAGGTCTTTGGCTGTTGCCTTGCTTGTTTTGTCCGTGCTGATTCTGGGGATTCAATCGCCGGCGCAGGCGGATCTGACGTTGACACTTGACGATGGGACCAACCCGGTCATCACGGCGGCCGACACGGATCATGATGGCTATGTATACTACAGCGGGGCGATCGGCAATTGGATCATGAACCTTTCCGGTGGGTTCAGTGTCGGTAATCTCATGGACCTGGTCAGCGGGAATGTATCGTCAAGCGCAGGGGGAACCATGACGGTTACCTTGACGGATACGGACTTCAGCGATCTTTCCTCATTCCATGTTGGGGGAACGACGGGCGGTTCCGTGACATTCAATCTGTATAACGACTCCAACCTGGTTGCCTCCTATACCGCCGGCACTCCGTCATTCAGCACGGATATCACGTCTCTGACGTCAACGGGTTCCGTAACGGAGATTGAAGCGGTCATCACCCACGCCGGTAGCACCATGTCAAGTTTTGATGCCAACGTCGTGCAGAACCCCGTTCCTGTTCCCGCCGCCTTCTGGTTGCTTGGGAGCGGCCTGATGGGGCTGATCGGGATTCGAAGAAGGGTCGCCAGGGGCTGAATTCAGAAGACGGCGGAAGAAATTTTCCTGTTGAAAAAAAAGATCGTCCGCCGCTTTCAGATCTTTGATCACGGTGTGATGTGTTGCTGAAAAGCTGGTTTGGAAAAAGAGACCCTCGCTGTCAAGCGTCCGGGTCTCTTTTTTTTAAAAAAGACAAACGTCATGCGGATTTTGCACTCAGGGGACAATCGTCGTCCCGGCTCTTCCGTCAAGGGCCTTTCCCATGAGTTCGGGCAGGGTGATTATGACGCGTTTCCCCCCGGCTTCAAGAAACCGGATCGCCGCCATGATCTTCGGCCCCATGCTTCCCGGTGGGAAATGCCCTTCCGCATGGAAGGCCTTGATCTCTGCCAGGCTGACATGATCCAGACCGGCCTGCCCCGGCGTGCCGAAATGGAGGTAGACCCGGTCCACATCGGTGAGGATGATGATGCTTTCCGCCCCGATCTCCGTCGCCAGCACGCTGGTTGTCAGGTCCTTGTCGATGACGGCATCGATGCCCCGCAGGGTTCCATCTGCGGTTTCCACAACGGGAACGCCCCCTCCGCCGGCGGCGATCACCACGACGCCCTCCAGGGCAAGCCGCTGGATGACGTTCTTTTCAACGATCCGTTTCGGCATCGGCGAGGGGACGACGCGCCGGTAGCCCCCTGTCTGCCTGATCATGACCCACCCTTTATTCCTTTGGAGGGCCTCGATCTCCTCTTTCCGGTAATAGGGGCCGATGGGTTTTGTCGGGCGGGAAAAGGCCGGATCGTCGGCGTCGACAACGACCTGGGTGATGATCGTCACGACGTCCTTGACTTCACGGATCATGATGAGTCGATTGTACAGCGTCTGCTGGATCATGAACCCGATCCCGCCCTCGGAATCGGCGTCGGAGTAGTAAAGGGGCATGGGGGGGATGGAA
>Ga0265295_1008442_pt1 | contig 11433 bp, 9 predicted proteins | sample Munlansysbiofilm_FD_192503 | JGI IMG/M metagenome (GOLD analysis project Ga0265295, IMG submission 192503) | Leachate microbial communities from a municipal landfill in Southern Ontario, Canada - Methane capture system biofilm | ecosystem: Engineered > Solid waste > Landfill > Unclassified ... | reverse complement strand
GATACATATACGTGTTGTCGAACAGCACTAATTTGGCGTGATGACGTTTGCAAGCGGCTATCACGTTTTGCATCATACGTGGAAATTGTGCTTCCCACAACGCTCCATTAATAGGCAAACCTACCGTAAAATAGACGATGTCGCTGCCGTTTACTGCGGCATCGGTTTGGTCGGCATCCAATAAGTCGGCCGCCAGTAATTGGTCGGTTTCGTTTACTTTTTGCGGAGTGCGACTCACTAAACGAATGTCGGATGTAAAGCGTAATTTGAGTTCTTTAGCCAATTCTGTGGCTATGGTGCCGTTGGCTCCTAATAGGGTTTGCATTGATTGATTTATTTTTTTTCCAATTTTTCGTATTCCTTTTTTAAATCCACCCGTGCATCATCTACAAGCAAGGCTCCCAGACGTTCGGCGATCGAGTTGGAACTGTTGGCATACACGTCGTTCGTGTTGGGCACATTGCCACCAAATTGCTTATTGAAATCCCAATCTAACTTGAACATGACGTAATATTTTTTACCATTAGCTTGCGTACAGGTCAAGACGTCGTAAAATGCTTTGTTTTTTTGCAGCGTGCTCTGACTTTCGACGTAGATGTGTGCGCCGTCCACCATTTTGCGCCGGATAATCAGATATTCTTCTGAAATAGAGCGCACCACATATTCCTCAATTAAGTCTTTCGACATATAATTGATATTCAATCCGTTGTGTTTGACGTAAAATGCCCACAAACAGACATCGTGTAGATTTTGCTTAATCGCTAAATTGTCGGGAAAGAGCTGAAACGCATTCCACGCGGTGGCAAAGGCGCGCTCAAAATCGTGTTGATACAAATAGACATCTACCAAGCGTAGGTAAGCCATCTCTTTGGTTTTATTGGCGTTGGTAGGATTCAACGTAATGGCTTGGTTGAAACACGCTACCGCCGAATCGAGTTTGTTTTCGTCCAGATAAAGCACACCTAAAAAATGGTACGTGCCATGAAAGGCTGGATCTTCCTGTTGTGCTATGAGTAACTGCGTTTTAGCTTCGGCGGCGTTGCTGTTTATTAACTCCAGTCCTTTATTAAATGCTGTTTGTGCTGCCAAACTGCCACCAAGGACGCTTAGCCATACAAGCATAATTCCTGTGAGCCAGTGATGTGTTTTCATAAGGGGTTGGGGTTAAGTGATATTATAAGCTTTTACACTATATGTGTGTTATGTTTTAATATTTCTATAGTTTCTGTTAATATTTCTATAGCTACTTCTGGATTTATTTCTTTTGCTAAAAAACCATAAATATCGCGCCCGCAATTTTGGCAAAGTTTTACTTGTAATTCATTTTTCTCACCGCATGTACATTTCCACATTTCTACTTCTTTAGATGAAAGCATTTTTTTCTGCATAATGGTTTCATATTTGGAAAAGTTCTTTTGCACTAAATCAATATAGCGTTGATAGGTTTTTATATCTTCCTGTGAATAAAATTCTTTGTCATAAGTTATAACCTGCAATGCTTTGGCTCTGATTTCAGAATCATCTCCATTAAGATACGATTCAAGCCTTACATGGTCAATAGCTCTTAAATCTTTTATCAAGTTGAAAAATTTTCCATTGATGAATACAGTATCATTTTCTATTAATTGTTCATATAAAAGTGGAATTCTAATTTCTTCAGGTATAGTAAATAGGTAGTTGAGCAATTTTTGATAAAGTGATTCTTTGCTTTCCTCATATGTTATTTGAGGGTAGATTGATACTGCTCTTAAGTAGACTTCTTTTGCAATTTCATATACGTTATTTTCTGTTATAAATTCCCATGTTGCATCATCTAAAACCAAATTGTTATTTTGTGTTTTTTTAATTAATGAAAATCGTTGTCGTTGTTCTATCATTTTTTCAACACTCATAGCAGTGCTATTTTCCCTCACTTGAATATTTTTTTTCTTTGGCGATTCTATTATTACAGCTGTACCGAGTGCTGTTATCATAAACATCGATTTGCCTTTCCCTGAAATTTCGTCTAAATCTACTCTTAATCCGACAATACAATTGGCTCCATTTTCATAAGCAGATTTTTTTAGTGCTTCTATTGCCTCATTGTAAATACTAGAAAGTTGTTTTTGGTATGATTGAGAACGTCCACCAAAAATGTCACTAAAAGAAGCTGCAAAGTCACTAAAAAATCCTGTCCCTGCCACAATATGTGCGGAAATTGGTTTTACATATTGGAGGATTTCTAGTCCTTCAATGTTTTCTGTTGTTGTAACTAAAATGTTTTTAAGACTTTGCATAGTAAGAGTATTTATTTATTGTGTTTCTTTTTATAAACCATACAACAAAGTTATTTTTATTTTTTTAATAATTGCTAATTTTCGGTAACTATTTTAGTTTCAGGCCTATTTTTTGTCGATTATGAATGATTTTCGTGGCAATTTTTTCACAAAAAAAACGACTAGAAGCGATTTAATTAAATCATTTCTAGTCGTTTATGCTACTTTGTGGAGATTAGGGGAATCGAACCCCTGACCTTTTGACTGCCAGTCAAACGCTCTAGCCAACTGAGCTAAACCCCCAAAGTCGGTGCAAAGATAGCGAAAAAACTATTCCGTACAAGCGGTCGCCTCAAAATGTTGATAAAACGCTTCCATTTGGATGTGTTTACTGCACACAATTGCTTATCTTTGCACACTTAAACCGATTGCGTATGACTTTTGCCGACATAATATTGCCATTTCCGCTCGCACAAACGTACACCTACGCTGTGCCCGACGAGTGGGAAAACACCTTGGTGGCGGGCATGCGCGTGATTGTGCCGTTTCGTGGGCGTCGTTTCTACACCGGCATTGTGTTGGCTGTTCATCAGCAAGCACCAGACGTGGCGGTGGTGAAAGAAATTACCGCTTTGCTCGACGAACAACCTGTGTTGCGTCCCGTGCAGTTGCAGTTTTGGCAATGGATTTCGTCGTATTACCGTGCCTTTTTGGGCGATGTGTACAAAGCGGCGTTGCCAGCGGGCTTGAAACTCGAAAGTGAAACCATGGTAGAGTGGTGCGCTTCCGAAGAGGCGGCGACGGATTTGTCGGACAAAGAGCAGCGTGTGTGTCAATTGTTGGTGGATAAACAGCCGCACGCCATTGCCGAAATCAATAAAATGCTCGATGGTAAAGATGCGTTTCCGCTCGTTAAACGGTTGTTGACACGTGGCATGGTGCAACTCACTGAAGAGGTGCAACAAACGTATCGTCCTAAAACGGAAGTGACCATTGCTTTGTCGGCAGCGTATCAAACGCCCGAACAACGCGTGGCGTTGCAGCAAACAAAATTGAGTGCCAAACAACGTCAGTTGCTCGACGTTTTTCTCGAATTGTCGGCAGAAGGCACGCCGTCGCGTAAAACGTTGCTCGAAGCATCCGGCTGTACATCGGCCATTTGTAAAGCGTTGGTCGATAAAGGCATTTTTGATCTACAAACACAAACCGTGTCGCGTTTGGCGGTAGTGGATTCCTCGGAATCGGTTCTAAAACAGTTAACTTCTGCCCAAACTACGGCTTATGAAGCTATTTGTGCACAATTCGGCGAGAAACAAACGGTGTTGTTGCATGGTGCTACGGCAAGCGGTAAAACCGAAATTTACAGCCATTTAATAGCGGATACGCTGGAACGTGGCGAACAGGTGCTTTATTTAGTACCTGAAATTGCGCTTACTACGCAGCTAACCGACCGTTTACGTCGTGCATTTGGTGCGCGTTTAGGCGTTTATCATTCGCGTTTTTCCGATGCAGAACGTGTCGAAATTTGGAATAATTTGCTCCAGGGCGATGGCTATCAAGTGATTATTGGTGCGCGTTCGGCGCTCTTTTTACCATTCGAGAAATTGGGTTTAATCATTGTGGACGAAGAGCACGACACGTCCTACAAACAAACCGATTCGGCTCCACGTTATCAGGCACGTAATGCGGCTGTGGTGTTGGCGTCGTTGCATGGTGCCAAAGTAATTTTAGGAAGTGCCACGCCAGCTATCGAAAGTTATAGCAATGCGCTCACGGGGAAATTTGGATTGGTGGAATTACCAACGCGTTATGCCGATATCGAAAAACCACGTATCATTACGGTGGATTTAACCGAAGCCTATCGCAAGAAGCAGATGACGGGGCATTTGTCCGACACACTCATAGAGCAAATGCACGACACGTTGGCTGCTGGCGACCAAGTTATTTTATTTCAAAATCGCCGTGGATTTGCGCCGTATGTGTCGTGTAAATCGTGTGGCTGGGTGCCACGTTGCAAACATTGCGATGTGAGTTTAACCTATCACAAAGCCTTCAATAAACTCACGTGTCACTATTGTGGTTACACCGAAACGTTGTCCGATTTCTGTCCCGATTGTCACCAACCAACGATCGAAACACATGGATTTGGTACGGAGCAAATAGAAAAAGAGGTGGAGGAACTGTTCCCCACACAGCGTGTGGCACGCATGGATTTGGATACCACACGGAGTAAACAGTCGTTCGCCCGCATTATCGAAGCATTCGAAAGTCGTTCAGTCGATATTTTAGTTGGTACGCAAATGGTGACCAAAGGCTTGGATTTTGAACATGCTGGTTTGGTGGGCATTTTGAACGCCGATAATTTACTCTATTATCCCGATTTTAGAGCGCACGAACGTGCTTTTCAACTGTTGTTGCAAGTGAGTGGACGAGCTGGCAGACAGCACAAACAAGGTGTGGTGGTGTTACAAACGTCGTCGCCCGAACATCCGGTGATTCAACAAGTATTAGCAGGCGATTATCGCTCGTTTTTCGACAAAGAGATGACCGAACGCGAACTGTTTAACTATCCACCTTACTGTCGATTAATTCAAATCATACTCAAACACCGCGATGCTCAAGTGCTCAATAGAGCCGCCAATCAGTTGGCGCATTCTTTGCGTCATACGTTTTCGCAACGTGTGTTAGGACCTGATAGTCCAGCGATTTCGCGCGTTCAAAATCTCTTTATTAAACATATTTTACTCAAAATTGAGGTCGCCATATCGCCCGAACAAACTAAGGAATTAGTGGATAAACTGGCTGCTGAATTGATGCAAAAACCTGAATTTAAGTCACTTTTAGTCACGTTGGATGTCGATCCGATGTAAGTAGATGAAAAGCCGACAGATATTTTTTACAAAAAGTGATGCAACTAATATATTTTTTTGTACCTTTGCATCCGAATTTAACAGGCGGCATTGGCGTAATTGGTAGCCGCGCCAGACTTAGGATCTGGTGACGAGAGTCGTGGGGGTTCGAGTCCCTTATGCCGCACTAAAAGGCTTAAAGCGTTGAGAATTAATTTGAACATTGATTTTCAGCGCTTTTTGGCAAAATAAAAATCGAATTATGGCTTCACAAGAAGATGTTTTCAAGAAATTAGTGGCTCACTGCAAAGAGTACGGTTTTGTATTCCCTTCCAGCGAAATTTACGATGGACTTGGTGCTGTGTATGATTACGGTCAAAACGGCGTAGAGCTCAAAAATAATATCAAAAAATATTGGTGGGACAGTATGGTGTTGTTGCATGAAAACGTAGTGGGCATCGATTCCGCTATTTTTATGCATCCAACTATTTGGAAAGCGTCTGGTCACGTCGATGCATTCAACGATCCTTTGATTGATAACAAAGATAGCAAAAAACGCTATCGTGCCGATGTGCTTATCGAAGACCAATTGGCCAAATACGATGATAAAGTAGCAAAAGAAGTAGAAAAGGCGGCTAAGAAATTTGGCGACACCTTTGATGCTGAGTTATATAAAACCACCAATCCACGTGTGCTCGAAAACGTCACTAAACGTGAAGCACTGCACACACGTTTTGCTAAAGCGTTGAATGATGGCAATTTGGACGAACTCAAACAAATCATCATCGATGAGGAAATTGTGTGTCCAATTAGTGGAACCAAAAACTGGACTGATGTGCGTCAATTCAATTTGATGTTCTCTACCGAAATGGGTTCAACTGCCGAAGGTGCTATGAAATTGTATTTACGTCCTGAAACCGCTCAAGGTATTTTTGTCAATTACCTGAACGTACAAAAAACAGGTCGTATGAAAATCCCATTTGGTATTGCACAAATTGGTAAAGCTTTCCGTAACGAGATTGTAGCTCGTCAATTCATTTTCCGTATGCGCGAATTTGAACAGATGGAGATGCAATTTTTTGTGCGTCCAGGCGAAGAGATGCAGTGGTTTGAACATTGGAAATCGTTCCGTTTACGTTGGCACAAAGCGCTTGGCTTAGGCGATCAAAAATACCGTTTCCACGATCACGATAAATTGGCTCATTATGCTAATGCCGCTACCGATATTGAATTTGAAATGCCATTTGGTTTCAAAGAAGTAGAAGGTATTCACTCGCGTACCGATTTCGATTTAAGTCAACACGAAAAATTCTCTGGAAAAAATATCAAATATTTTGATCCTGAAACCAACCAATCATACACACCTTTTGTCATAGAAACTTCCATTGGGGTCGATCGTATGTTCTTGTCTATTATGTCGGCAGCTTATTGCGAAGAGACTTTGGAAAATGGTGAAATGCGTGTGGTGATGAAATTGCCTCAAGTTTTGGCGCCTATCAAAGCATGTATCATGCCGTTGATTAAAAAAGATGGCTTGCCAGAAAAAGCGCGTGAAATTATGGATGCGTTGAAATTCGATTTTAAATGTGCATACGACGAAAAAGATTCTATCGGAAAACGTTACCGTCGACAAGATGCCATTGGAACACCATTCTGTATTACGGTCGATCACGACACCTTGACTGATAACTGCGTGACTGTTCGCTACCGCGATACCATGCAGCAAGAACGTGTTTCTATTGATTCACTTCATCACCTAATTGGCGATGCAGTTAATATGAAAAATTTATTTAAACAAATCGTTAATTAAATTTGTTAGAGCTATTGATTTTTATCAATGGCTCTTTTTTTGCTTCTGAATAAATAAACTTCTAAATGATATAATTATGAAAATGACCGTGAACCATTTGTCGGAAAACAATTCATTACTGAATCAGTTTTTGAAAGAAATTCGCTCGGTTGACATCCAACACGACTCGATGCGTTTTCGTCGCAACATTGAACGCATCGGCGAAGTGATGGCGTACGAAATTAGCAAATCGCTTGCTTACGAAACCGAACAGGTAAAAACGCCTCTTGGCATAGCTCCAACCAACGTAACTTCCGAAAAACTGGTAGTAGCTTCTATCCTACGCGCTGGTTTGCCATTTCACACGGGTATGCTCAATTATTTGGATAAAGCTGAGAATGCCTTTGTGTCGGCTTATCGTGAATATGTAGATGATACACACGAAAAATTTGATGTGCACGTGGAGTATATTGCTTCACCAAATATCGAGGGAAAAACCTTGTTGTTATGCGATCCGATGTTAGCCACGGGTGGTTCTATGGAACTATCATACGAAGCATTGAAAAGCAAAGGCACGCCAGCGCATATTCACATTGCGTGTGTTATCGCTAGTCAACGTGCTATCGATCATATTATCAAGATATTCCCAGCTGAAAAAACCACTATTTGGGTGGCCGCAATCGACCCAATTTTGAACGAACATTCTTACATTGTTCCAGGGTTAGGCGATGCCGGCGATTTGGCTTTTGGACAAAAACTCTAAAACGGAGTTTTATGAAATAATATAGTCTAATTATCTTGATAATAGTTTGCAGAGGGTATTTGTGTATAGCTCAAGAGTTAAGAACCAAACATGAGGTTTTGGACTCTGTTTTTGTTGAAGTTTCACATTTTTGGCGCAAGTTTACTTATCTGTGGCAAGTATGAGTGGCAATATAACTATCAGTTATGAAACTGACAATATAAAAAGGCACAAGTTATGAAACTTGCGCCAAAGAGGGCAAATTGGTCCTTAATTCAAAGTACATAATTATGGCAAGGAGAATATTTTTTTTAGCAATATCATTATTTTTTACTGTGTCTGTATATTCACAAAATATATTGACTGATATAAATAAATATAACTTGAATAAGATAGAAAAACAGGCAATCAAAAAAAGCCGAAAACTATTAAAAACAGACAAAGAACGCCATCTGTCGGCTTTTACTTATTTCGCGGTAGGATTATCAGATTATTTTTTTCAAGATAGTGGCTTGGACGATTTTTACAAATATTCGAAGTTATCAGATAAAGAAATCGGCACTATTGATAATTTTTTCAAAAATTTGAAGTTGTATGATAAAGAAAATATTGATGATTTTCTCAAAAATTTCGCACTATGCGATAAGTACAGATGTTATGTATATGATGACTCATTGAATATAGTTGCAATGAGTATAGAAAAACAAATAATTTATTTAGGTACAAAAACGTCGTTATATAGTAGATATATTGAATATATAACAAAAATAAATCCTGAATATATATATGAATACATATATTGCCCAATCTCGTGTCCAGTGTATTTTTGTTACAAAGATGGTGGAATTATAATCGTTTATTTGTCAGATGATGGTAAAAATATAGTTTCTTATCCTTTATCTGTCAAGCGCACCTCTTTGGCGCAAGTTTACTTACCTTCGGACGTGATTTTCAATTCACAACTTGTGCCTATAATCACCAAATAGGGCATTTACAACTTGAATATAGCTTATATAATTTCCACGCCTTCTTGTCGTAGCAGTTCTACACCGATATCTTTCAGTTTGAATTTCTGAATTTTGCCACTGCCTGTAAGTGGAAAATGCTCGACAACAAAGACATATTTTGGTACTTTGTGGCGCGCAATTTTACCTTTGCAAAAGAGTTGGATTTCACTTGGTAGAATTTCTTGATTTTCTTTCAAAATGATGAAAACGCCAATTTCTTCGCCATATTTAGGCGATGGAATACCGGCTATTTGAACATCTTTAACGGCTGGATGTTTGTACAAGAATTCTTCGATTTCGCGTGGGTAAATATTTTCACCTCCACGAATAATCATATCTTTTATTCGTCCTGTGATGTGGTAACAACCATTATGGTCGCGTATGCCTAAGTCGCCAGAGTGTAACCAACCATTTTTGTCGATGGCTTCTTTGGTGGCTTGTTCATCTTTATAGTAACCTTTCATAATCAAATAACCGCGACAGCAAACTTCGCCTTGTTCGTTGTCGGCGCAGAGTTCACCTGTTTCTGGATTGATAATGGCGACTTCGGTAAATGGATATGGTTTTCCTACCGTAGTACAACGTGTTTCAAAATCATCTTCCAACGTAGTATGCGTCATGCCAGGGGAACTTTCGGTCAATCCGTACACGCTAGTAATATGTGTGATATGCATTTCTTGCGTTACACGGCGCATCAAATCGATTGGACAAAGTGCGCCAGCCATAATGCCTGTGCGTAGCGATGTTAAATCAAAGAGTTTGAACATCGGGTGGTTGAGTTCCGCAATAAACATGGTGGGAACGCCATAAAGGGCAGTGCAGCGTTCTTGGTGTACAGCAGCTAACACACGTAACGGGTCAAAACGTTCAACAATAACCATTGTACAGCCATGTGTTAAGCAATTCATGGTGGCCAACACAATGCCGAAGCAGTGAAATAAAGGCACGCAGCAACAGAGTTTATCGGCGGCGGTAAAACCCATGCCTTCGCCTGTGAAATAACCATTGTTGGCAATGTTGTGGTGCGAGAGCATAACACCTTTTGGGAAACCTGTTGTGCCTGATGTGTATTGCATATTCACCACGTCGTGGCAATTAAATTGCGCACGCAACTCTTGAAGAAGTGTTGGACGTTGGTCGTTCAAACCGAGCAATAATAATTCGGCGGTATTGTACATACCACGGTATTTTTCTTGACCAACAAAAACCACATTTTTAAGAAATGGAAAGCGGTCGCTCGTAATTTCACCACGTGGCTGTGTTTTGAGTTCGGGTAACATTTCGTAGGTCATGTCTACGTAGTTACCATCAAAAACACCTTCGGTGATACACAACGTGTGTATGTCGGCATGTTTTACCACAAATTCTAGTTCGTGTTGCTTGTAACTGGTGTTTACAGTGACCATGACAGCACCAATTTTGGCTGTGGCAAATAGAAAGGTAAACCAATCGGGTACGTTGGTTGCCCAAATGCCTACGTGCGTTCCAGTGGTGACCCCGAGCGCAACTAAGCCTTTAGCCATGGCATCTACGCGTTCGTTGAATTGTTTATACGAAAAGCGTAAATTACGATCAGGATAAACAATGAATTCTTGTTCGGGCGTAGTTATAGCCCATTGCTCTAGGTAATCGCCTAGAGTTTTGTCAGATAATTCCATAATTTGCGTATTAAACGGGTGTATAAACTACCGCTAATACTTTCGCAGGCTCGGTAGTGGCGGCCTCTACTGAATGCTCAATAATGGAATCGTAATAAATAGAATCTCCAGCGTTTAGCACATAGTCGTTCGTTCCATACACAATGCGAAGTTGACCTTTCAATACAAAGATAAATTCTTCGCCTTCGTGTGAATTAAACGTCTGTTTTTCGCTCGCATTTGGTTCGATGTCAATCAAGAATGGATCCATGTTTCGTCCTGATTTTTGTTCGGCTAACGAATAGAAATCGAGTATGGCAGATTCTTGCACGCGATCAGCAAAATGGATGACGCGTTTTTCCTGCTTTTTACGATTAATAACTGGACCAAGTTCTGTTTCTTGATCTAGCAAAGTGCCAAGGCGAACGCCCAATGCGCGTGCTATTTTAGTGAGTAAAGCGAGCGCTGGTAAATAATGATTGCCTTCTATTTCTTCGAGTTGTGTCTTGTCGATACCTGTACGCACGACAAGCTCATCGAGTGAGATTTGGTAGGCATCGCGTAAAGCTTTAATTTTATCGCCTACCTTTTTTTCTGAAGTCATGATTTAATAAATTGTTTTGGTTTTTGGTTGGTTTTGGTTATTTTTTCTTCTGCTTGAGAAGAACGGTATCGAATATGTCGATTAATGTTTCTTTGGGTAATGCTCCTAGTCGTATCTGAGGTTTTTCGCCCATCGGACAAAATAGGAGTGTGGGAATACTGCGTATGCCAAAAGCAGCTGCCAATTCAGGCTCTTTGTCAGTATCCACTTTATAAATGTCAATTTTGCCTGCATATTCAAGCGCAAGTTCCTCCAATACAGGCGCTAAACGTTTACAAGGGCCACACCATGTGGTATAAAAATCGATTAAACAAGGACGTTGTCCTAAATACGTCCATTTATTGGGGCTGGTTTCATAATTTGCCACTTTTTTCAGAAATTCGGCTTTGGTTATATGCTTTGTTTGGGCATTTGCCAATGTGATGAACAAAGTTGCTAGAAGTATGATAGAGGCGAATTTTAGTTTCATAACCTTTTGTGGATTAATTGTTTGTGATTTGTTTTAATTTAGTTATTTTGCTTATGAATTATAATTAAAAAGCAAAATAAA
>Ga0265295_1008439_pt1 | contig 11438 bp, 10 predicted proteins | sample Munlansysbiofilm_FD_192503 | JGI IMG/M metagenome (GOLD analysis project Ga0265295, IMG submission 192503) | Leachate microbial communities from a municipal landfill in Southern Ontario, Canada - Methane capture system biofilm | ecosystem: Engineered > Solid waste > Landfill > Unclassified ... | reverse complement strand
TTTCGTTACATCCGTTAGTACATGCCAATTGGAACTTGCTTTGGGCAAATCCATTTCTCGTGATTTTTGCCATTTTTGCGCCTATGAAATGGTGCGCGAAAGCCACAAAACACATGGCGTATTACGTTCTAATTCTCTTATTAGCGAGCCTTGCAACCACCGCTTTTGCGCCTCAGTTGTTTCATGTGGCTAATTTACCGATTATACTTTTATTGATTCTACGCACCATTTTTTACATCAGAAAACCCATTATCACACATGGTTAAATCTAAGGCGAAACGCTTTCTTATCTTTTGCTTCATGGCTTTTTGCTTAACATGGAGTTTATCCGCACAAACAAAAAAACCACGTTTGGTGGTCACTATTGCTATCGACGGCTTGCAAAACGACCACTTGAGTACGTTATCGAATAGTTTTGAGAAAAACGGATTCAAATTGCTGATGAATGGCATGGTGATTCCACAAAATTACTGTAACTACGCGGGCAATGGAACCAACACCGATTATGCATCGTTATTAACAGGCAGCATTCCCTATTATCATGGTATTGTGGGCGATAAACGTTATCATTTAGTAGAAGATAATGTGGTTTCTATCTTATTCGATGGACGATTTCAAGGCATTAACAGCGATTTAACCATATCGCCCAAACAACTCGCCACCACCACATTGGCGGACGTGATAAAACTGAACAACCCACAAAGCAAAGTGTACGCCATGGCGCTCACAGCAGAACATGCGGTTATCTTAGGCGGACACGTGGCCGACGGCGCCATTTGGATTGACGACAAAACAGGCAAGCTTGCCACGACCAATTTTTACACCAAAGGTCTACCCGCTTGGGCCGACAAAGTGAATATCAGCCAAACAATTGATAATTATCTACAATACGAATGGCGTCCACTTTGGGGACTTGAAAGTTACAAATTTCCACAAGCAGGAAAAGAAAAAGGCTTATTTCTAAAACCAAACGACAAACAAACGCGTTCCGAATTGATTTATCAATTTAAGCACACGCCGTTTGTGAATACATTGATGAAAGATTTAGCCATACGAGCGTTGCGTGATGAAAAACTCGGAACTGATGCCTTCACCGATTTTTTGGCAATTGAATTCAGCGTTAAATTACCAAACGAGCAAGGCAATGCCCTACTATCGGCTGAAAAAGAAGACAGCTATTTACGCCTCGATAAAGAGCTGCGTGCGTTGTTGGATGCGATTGAAATTAGTGTTGGTTTGGACAATACGCTCATTGTGGTAACAGGCAATGCGCAAGACCCTTATTCCACCAAAGAACTCGCTTCACGCCAAATAGCCAACGGACAATTTAACGCCAAACGTTCCATGGCACTGCTCAATGCTTACCTCATGGCCATTTATGGGCAAGGACGTTACGTGAGCGGTTATTACGCACGCCAAATCTACTTGAACCAATCGCTCATCGAAAGCCAAAAGATTAATCGCCAAGAACTCGAACAACACGTAGCACAGTTTATGACCGAACTACAAGGTGTACACAATGCTTACACTTCCGACGAAATAAAAAATGCGAATGGCTGCGAAACGACCGAGTTAGCCAAAATTAAAAATAGCCGACACAAAAATAGCAGTGGCAATGTGGTATTCACGCTGCTACCAGGCTGGACCGAAATAAACGAACGTAACGAAATTATTGGCGTATCGAGTGTACAAAATAGCTTTTTGCCAGTAATTCTTTACGGCAATGGAATTCCTGCACAAACCATCTTAATACCCGTAAATATAACCGATATTACGCCTACCATTTGCGCACTCCTACAACTGCAACAACCCAACGGCTGCATTGGCCATGTGATACCAGAAGTGGTAAAATAAACCAATCATACAGATTTTATTCAAAACTTACAGTTTTATAATAAATTATTTGGATAGCTCACAAATTTTCTCGTACTTTGTTTGAGTACTGTTTTGGTTATTTAATAAATAGATAATCAAATCGCTGAGATTTATACCCATATTACAAACAAAGTATTCGATCAACTAAAAAATCCCTTGGATAAATTAGACATATAATCATATTAACAAATTGGATATGCGCCATAATATTAAATCCTGAAAAAGTTACAAAACGTTGATTATCAATATTTAACTAGCTTCATAAGGTAAATATATGCGCCACATTATGGCGTATACACAGATGTTACACGCAATATTAAAAAAATAAAAAAATGACAGCAGAAATCGGAATTTTAAATAAAACAAGTGTCGTACTCGCAGCCGATAGTGCTGTTACAATTGGAAGAGTAAACAAAGTTTTTAATAACGCAAATAAACTTTTTCCCCTTTCAAAATACGAACCAATTGGAATCATGGTTTATAATAATGCTAGTTGGATGGGAATTCCTTATGAAATTATAATTAAAAGCTATACCAAAAATTTAGGTAATAAAAGTTTCAATACATTAATTGAATATCGTGATGATTTTATCAAGTATATTAAAGATAATTATGGTTCATTCGTCAGTGCAGAACAAATAAAAGATTTCATTGAATACAGATTGTATGTCATGCTTGATGAAACAACCGATTATGTCAAAAAGGAATTTGACTTAAAATGCAAAGTAACAAAAGCTGAATTAACTACAGAAGAAAAAACTGATTTATTTGAAAAAACTTTTTATGACTTACTTGATAAAGTTTCTTCTATGAAGATGAGTGTTTTACCTGAATTTAAAGATTATAAATTACAAGACTTCAAAAATGAATTTAAAACCTATATTGATAAAATTTTACCTGGATTTTATGTTAGTATTAAATTACAGAGAAAAGCGTCTTATACAAGCAGAATATATAAAATGTTATATCACGAACTTATATGTAATTTTTCAGAAGATGAAGATTATTCGGGGATTGTAATTGCAGGATATGGTAACAATGAGATATTTCCTGTTATTTGCAATATAAAAATTGGTGAATTAGTTTCAGGAAAACTAAGATATGAAATTTCTGAACCAAGTTATGTTACCCATGATAGTACTGCAATTGTAAAACCATTTGCACAAAGAGATATGGTTGACACATTTTTTCAAGGGATTAACCCCAACTTGACTAAAGAATTGAACAATATCATACGAATAGAATTTGAAGAAATTATTGAAAAAATAACAACCAAATACAATAATGTAAATAAATCCGATATGAGAGGGTATTTTAACACTGGATTCAAGCATATAAATCAAAAATTGAGAGATTATGCTGTGAAAACATATGTAAAGCCCGTAATAACTTCCGTAGGTTATTTGAGGAAAGAGGATTTAATAGAATTAGCTGAGTCGTTGATAAATATAACTTCAGTAAAGAGAAAGACTAGTGAATCACTTCAAACTGTAGGTGGTCCAATTGACATTGCAATTATTACGAAACATGAAGGTTTTGTCTGGGTTAAAAGAAAAGATATAATTGACAAAAATTTAAATAGCATTTTTTACCATAAACAGCTTAAAGAATTGTAAAAAATACTGCGTGTAACACACGCCTATGTTCATTGGCTAGCTGACGTGCAATTGGCAGGTTTTGCTCCCGCATTCACTTTGTCGTTTCACGACAGCGAATGCTCCCGCAAACCGCCAAATGCCCATAGCCTCGGTCGTTGAACGTATTACATTTTATGACTTAATCAAATAGTTAGAAAATTATTAATTCTATAACTATTTACAGTTTAGCAAATTAATTAGAAAATAGCAACTAAAAAAAACTGTCAATCGATTAAAATTTGTAATTTTGCAGGACAACAACCATTACTTTATATTTTCTTAAACAGACCTGAAGACATGACAAAAGCAAAAATATCTATACGATTTTTCGATGACCGCGAAGTTCGTGCTCTATGGGATGAAGAAAATTCTAAATGGTGGTTCTCTGTTCTAGACATTGTTGCTGTACTTACTGACCAAAATGACTATGCTAAAACACGTAATTATTGGAAATATCTAAAAGCTAAACTAAAGAAAGAAAATAGTCAAGTGGTTAGTGCCACTACCCAGTTGAAATTTATAGCTCCCGACGGCAAACTTCGTTTAGCTGACATGTTGGATTATGATGGAATTATTGCATTGGGTAAAGAATTTCCAGGGAAAAAAGCCAACCGATTTATCGAATGGTTTACATACAGTGATGAGAGTATAGATGGGAAAAGTAAAACAAAAGCTTACGCCTTATTTGAAAGTTCATTTATAAACAGCATTGAAGTTGGTACTGCAAAAGGATTGCAACAAATTCACGCTTATTTATCTTGGTGGACTTTATGATTTTGCAGGACAAATAAGGCAGAAGAATATCTCTAAAGGCGGTTTCCAATTTGCTGTATCTCGGTTTTTAGGAGAAACATTGAAACAGATTGAAGAAATGCCCGAAACTACATTTGAAGAAATTATAGATAAATATGTTGAAATGAACATGGCGCATCCATTTATGGAAGGAAATGGAAGAAGTACGCGAATCTGGTTAGATTTAATTCTGAAAAATCGACTAAACAAATGTGTTGATTGGAGTAAAATTGGGAAAAAAGTCTATATGAACGCTATGATTGAAAGTCCGTTAGACAGTAGTATCTTAAAGAAACTCATAGAAAGCAGTTTGACAGACAAAATAAATGACCGTGAAATGTTTATGAAAGGCATTGACTACTCATATTATTACGAAAAAAACGACTGAAAAACATTAAACTATACGACTGCCCCTAACACACGCCTATGGTCACAGGCTGGCTGGCTATCACTTATTCACCAAACAAAAAAAACGCCCGAGCTGACAGCTTCGAGCGTTTTTTGTTTTAGTGAGTTTTTTATCGTGCTAACCACAATTCAGGATTCTGAATAGAGGTATCTCTATAGATCATCAGATACAACTCGGTTTTATTATCATTTTCGGTATCGACAAATATTTTACCAATTTTCTGTTTGGTTGAAATTTTATCACCTTCTTTCACATAAATCTCCGTCAGGTTAGAATAAACGGTACGGTAATTACCATGTTTCACAATCACAGCGCTATTACTGCCTGGCACCATAAAACACTGCGTTACCACGCCTTCAAACACCGCGCGTGCCGATGAGCCCGAAGGTGCTTGTATGTAAATACCTTTATTGTTGGTAGTGACATGTTTCAATACCGGATGTGGCTGAACACCAAAATGGCCACTAATAAAGCCTTTTTCCACTGGTAATGGCAATCTTCCTTTATTCTTCTCAAAATTACCCGCTATCAACTTTTCGTCCTTACTCATTTCGAAGGTGGTAGGAACTGGTTTACCGCTCTCTTTAGCCGATTGATTCGCTGCTTGTTTACGGCGCTCTTCTTCTTTACGAATTTCGGCCGCAATTAATTTCTGAATCTTATTATTCAGCTCATTCGCTTGTCGTTGTTGCTTTTTCTGTTGGTCTTTCAACTTCTTCTCTTTTTTCTGAAGTTGCGTCAACATTTTATTTTCCTGTTGGCGATCGGATTCGAGTTTTTTGGCTTCACGTTCTTTTTCGGTCAATACACGTTCTTTTTTATCCACATCATTGGTCAGATTTTTTTCTTTCACTGCCAACTGAGCGGTCACACGCTGAATTTCGAACGCCTGTTTTTTACGATAATCGCTAAACTCTTGTAGGTAACGGAAACGGCGATACGCCTGTCCAGCATTATCGGAAGAGAGAATAAACAACAACGGCGAAAAATGGTTACGACGCACATGTGTTTCGCGTATTAATTTGGCATAATCAGCTTTCAAATAGCGTAAACGTTCCTCGAGTTGTTGCTTCTCGGTACGCAACACGCCAATATTTCTTTCCAAAGCATCAATTTGACCATTGAGCGATTGAATCACAGTTTTACGCTCTTTGATATTGCGTTTAATCAAATTAATTTTATTAACACTGCCCTGCTTCGATTTTTGAGTTTCGTTCAATAACTTATTGGTTTGGGCTAAGTTTTCGAGTGCTTGTTTTTTCTTCTCTTCCAGCTCAGCAATGGACTGTGGGAAAAGAGGTTGCAACAAACACAGCGACACAATTAAAAACGACACAAACTTCTTCATAAATGTCTAAGGTATTATTTTCGAGAAGGCTACTTTTTCGTAGCGTTCCAAATTGACAGTCGAATATTCAAACGATTTATTAAATTCTAGTTGACTAATTTGGCAGTCTACATCCGCCAATTTGCCACCAACTTGCATGGTGATATTCAAAGCCAACGGGAAACGCACTCCGTTTTGCATACGATGGTTGGCATATGTGCAGGTCAAACGGCCTTTATCTACAATGAGTTCCGTTTTGGCAATCGCCATTTGTTTGTCCACCAACTCAAACCGCTGAATCAATCCTGTGGCTAAATGCACCAACCGCGTAGGTTCTTGTGGCAGTGTTTCCACCACGAATTGATTCGGTGCCACAACGCCATCTACCACAAACAGTTGATTGAAGAACAAAGCCTGAATCACGTTGAAATTGACATCAACGCCCAAACTATAGCGCAAAAAATCATATGTATTATCGGTATATTTACGGTTCCATTTATCGATGATACGAAACGACGTCGGTGTAAATTCTAATCGAAACATTTCCACGCCCAACAGCGGTTGCACGGAGAAAACCAATAAACTGTCGGTCACAGCTTTTACGGTAGCACGAAAAGACAATTGTTGCGTGCCATAATTCGCCACAATATCCATTTTTGAAATGTTCAAATAGCTGAATTGTGGTTGTTGCTGCTGTACTTGAGCCACCGTGTAATCGACCACACTCGATGCCGAAGACGTGGTAGTAATCTGCTTGGTTTTACAAGACGACAGCATAGCCACCACCAAAAGCAGACCAAAGCCGATGTATAACTTATTTAGTTTCATCTTGTTCAATAATAATCAGTTCTGGGATATATTGTTTTTTCGCTATTTTTTCTTTTAAAATGGCTGATTCATTACCAGCATCCAAAGATTTTTGCCACCAACGCATGGCTTCATCAACGTCACCCAAGGCAAATAAAATATCGCCATAATGTTCTAGAATAACCACATCGGACTCTATATCAATAGCTCGTTCTTGATAAAATTTAGCCGACCTATAATCTTGACGCATAAAAAGCACCCACGCATAAGTATCCAAATAAGTGGCATTTTTAGGGTCCGATTTTACGGCGTCACTAATCAAACGCTCCGCTTTACGCAAATCGCCATTGGTGAGTGCCAAATAATAAGCGTAATTATTTTGCGTCATCGCATTGGCTGGATCAAACTCTAGCGATTGGTCGTAATAGGTAAAGGCGGATTTATATTTTTTCTGTGAAATAAACACATCAGCTTTTAACGCCAAAAAAATCCCTTTAATCCGTTTATCAATCGATTCCACAAACGTCAAAGCGGAGTCGATAGTCACCAACGCATCATCAAACAGGTTTAATTGCATTTGAGCACCCGCTTTTTGATAATACCAATTGGGCGAAAGTGGAAAATAAGCCAACGCCTCATTGGTCACTTGCAAAACCTTAGCGGGCGTGTACGGTTCTGATTCCAACGTTAATAGTATTTGCCAAGCATCTTCGTCGGTAGGATTGAGCTCCAACAAGCGACGTTGTTGTGCTATGGCAGAAACCAGTTCACGTTTATGAATTAAATAATCGACATGTAATTTTAACACCTCTTCTTCGTCTGGATAAAGCGTAAACAGCGTCGAAAAAAGGCTTGATATGCGCTCGTCCTCCTTCTTTTGTGCCAAGTCGACCACATAGGAGCGAACCCATTTCAACTTATTCTCAATCGGTAATCGTTTGTCAGTTAAAGCTCTTAGCATTAACTCGTTCGCCTTTTCTGGTTGATTTTTAGCGGTGTAGTACGACGCCATAGCCGTTAATCCATAACCATCGGTAGAGTCATTCAACAGCACTTTTTGATAACACGCTAATCCTTTCTTTTCTCGTCCTGTTTCACGATAAAAATCGCCCAACAACGTCACGTACGACGACTCACGAGGAAATTTTGCGATGAGTTTTTGAATTTCGGTTTCCACACGTTTGCTGTTCCCCACTTGGAGCAATAAACCCAATTTCTCAAAAACAACTTCTTCGGTAACTCCATTCAATTTTTCCAGCTGATCGAGCACCTTTATTTGTTTCTTGGGTTGCTTGGTAGCTCCATATAATTCGTACAAATTATACAGATACGTTTCATTAGACGGTTTACGTTTGGATAACTTGACGTAACCGTCAATAGCTTCGTTGAAACGTTTTTGACCCACGAAAAAAGCCAACTGCACTTCGCGATATTGCGTGTTTTCAGGTGCTAAATCAATAGCTGCTTGTAAATAGACAAAAGCCCGTTCGGATTCTTTTTTAAATTGCAGGATTTTCGACAGCTCAAAATAGACCGCGGCATTTTTGCTGTCAATTTCTCGACACCGTTGAAACGCAGCATAAGCTGAATCGAGTTTGTTTTGAGACGTCAGATTTACACCTTGAAAAAAATAGTAATCAAAGAGCTGCTGTTTTGTTGTGTCAGTCAACTGTTCCTTATCGACACTAGCTACAAACAACGAGTCGAGCGATTGCGCATTCAGCGCAAAACACCCTACAAAGATGAATGAAATAATGATGAAGAAACGTTTTATCATGATACTATAGAAATAACGACGAATCGCTTACTTTTTACCTGTATGACCAAAACCACCTTCGCCACGTTCGGTGTCGGACAATTCGTTAACCGCTACCCAACAAGCTTGTTCATGTTTAGCTATTACCATTTGGCAAATACGCTCGCCATCTTCAATCAGAAAATCGTCAGAAGATAAATTCACCACAATAGCACAAATTTCACCACGATAATCTGCATCAATCGTGCCAGGAGAATTAAGAATGGTAATTCCTTTTTTGATGGCCAAGCCACTACGTGGGCGAATTTGAGCTTCATAACCTTGTGGCAACTCCATATACAATCCCGTTGGAATCAATTTACGTTCTAACGGTTTCAAAAGTACAGGCTCCGATAAATTGGCGCGCAAATCCATTCCTGCCGATAATTCGGTGGCATACGCAGGCAAGGCGTGTTTCGATTTATTGATAATTTTAACTTCCATCTGATGTTGAATAAATGTATAAACTATGCTGCAAAGATACACAAATAACAGCAATTTACAAGAATAAAACAGCCCATCGAAGATAAAAAAAAGCGGTTGAAATAAAAATTTTTCAACCGCTTTAAAATGACTATTTACAATTTACACTCTGACAAAAATTCTTGAAAAACAGCCTTATAGGCGTCCCCTATGGGAATGCGTACCTTGCCAAATACAATCCGATTATTTTCAACCATTTTTACTTGTGATTTTTGTACGATAAAGGAACGATGCACACGCATAAATCGGGACGAAGGCAACGTGGCCTCAAGCGATTTTAAACTCATAAGCGAAAATACAGGCATCTCGTCGCCTTCACACACAAATTTCATATAATCTTTAAGTGCTTCTACGTACAACAATTTATTCAAATTAATCTGTACCAAACGTCGTTCGCTCTTAATAAAAATAATGTCTGATTCAGTAGAGATTGGTGTTTGTTCAGCTGATTTTCGAGACATCTCGAACCAATTGAGTGCCTTATTCGATGCTTCTAAAAAGACAGTATAAGAAATAGGTTTGAGCAGATAATCTAAGGCATTGATACGATAACTATCGGCTGCATATTCGCTAAAGGCGGTAGTAAAAATAATCCGAATTTCAGAAGGTAACATTTTAGAAAAATCGACACCTGAAAGATCGGGCATCTGAATATCTAAAAATAACAAATCGACTGATTGATTTGGCAATTCACGCATAGCCTGAATGGCACTCGAATAACGCCCCACCAAATTCAAAAAAGGTGTTTTACGAATATAGCTCTCTAATAAATCGAGTGCTAAAGGTTCGTCATCAACGATGGCACAATTCACTATCATGGTTTTATCGTATTTATGGTAAGTACAGAGGTATATATTTTACTATCTAATGCCAAATTAGTTTCCCACGAGTAAGCATTAGGATATAATAAATCGAGGCGACGATGCACTTGCTCCAAACCAATGCCAGAACCACTTTTATCCGATTCATCTTTAGGACTATACGAATTACGAATGTCGCATACTACTACGCCTTCAGACGTTTCGCCGATGAATACTGAAATAACGCTTGGAGCGTTCGGCAACACACCATGTTTGAACGCATTTTCAATTAACGAAATGAAAATGAGCGGCGCAATTTTGGTTTTACTTCCTCGCGGGACAGAAAAACCCGTAGTCACTTCAACTTGATCGGTCAATCGAATACGCATTAACTCGATATAATTTTTTAAAAATTCCACTTCACGCTCTAACAGAACATAAGTATCTTGATTTTCATATAGCACGTAACGCAACAATTTACTCAAATCAATCACCGCTTTTTGAGCCTTATTTTTATTGAAATCAATGAGCGCATAGATATTATTCAAGGTGTTTAATAAGAAGTGAGGGTTTAATTGATTACGCAAATTGCTCAATTCTGCCTCCATACGTACTTTATCTGCTTCGCGACGTGCATTTTCTAACTCGGCAAAACGCAGACCCATTTTAATGGCAACACTTAAACCAATCGACAGCATCAACAGCATTAAATCACGTACAAAAAAAATGAGGTGACGCGACACCAAGGTTGGTCGATGATGAGGATGGTCGTGAAATTTACGACGCATTACTTCTGGTGGAGGCATATCGAACATATTCCACCATTGCAACAAAAAACCCATGGCTAGAATCATACCCACATTGATGACAAAAAACGACGTTTTATCGGTGGAAAATAAAAATTTAGGAACTAATAAAAAGTAATTAATGTAAAATACCACCAAAAATAACACCATAGTAACACAGTGATGCTGGTACATACCCCAATTCATTTGAAAACCTAAATGCCCTTTTTCCATAAAGAAAAAAGGAATGCTAAATAAAATCATCCATCCTCCTAGATGAATAAAGAATTCTGAAATTTTGACTCGCTTAACAGGTTTCATGTCGCAAAGATAGTAAAAAGTGATTGGTTTTCAGCGAATATAAGTTCAATTTTATAATACACCGAAAGAAAGCCACACAAAAATAATCACCTACAAGTGGGATTTAAACGAATATAGACAAAAGGAGAAGTTTCACCAATCAAAAGGTGAATTAGAACGACAAACCAAGTCCTGCTTTAGCAGCTTGCTCGTATTCTTGATGGTGTGCCAATCGATAACGAACACCGTCTTTCACAAAATTTGAACCAGTTTGGTGAAAGCTAAAATTGACACGATAATCGAGACATTGCTGGCGCACAAACAAAATATCATCAAAATTGGTTTGACGCGCCTGTGAATAGGATTCGCCACCAACCGAGACGGCAGTAATTAAACCCGTAGCTAAATAAGAGCGTAAATTGACAGCT
>Ga0265295_1008438_pt1 | contig 11439 bp, 10 predicted proteins | sample Munlansysbiofilm_FD_192503 | JGI IMG/M metagenome (GOLD analysis project Ga0265295, IMG submission 192503) | Leachate microbial communities from a municipal landfill in Southern Ontario, Canada - Methane capture system biofilm | ecosystem: Engineered > Solid waste > Landfill > Unclassified ... | reverse complement strand
GGGATCCGCTTCAAAAGCGCCTCGTCTTTTAACGATGTCAATTCGCTGCGCCGGATCTTTGATTCCTTTAATATCCACAGAAAAACCAAAACGATCCAAAAGCTGCGGCCGCAGTTCACCCTCTTCCGGGTTCATGGTTCCGACCAGAATAAATTGAGCCGGGTGTGAAAATGAAATGCCTTCCCGTTCCACCGTATTCACCCCCATGGCTGCTGAGTCCAGCAGTAAATCGACAATGTGATCATCTAAAAGATTGATCTCATCGACATAGAGAATGCCCCGGTTGGCCTGCGCCAGTACCCCCAGATCAAACTTTTTCTTGCCATGCTGGATGGCTTCTTCAATATCCAGAGATCCCACCACCCGATCTTCAGTGGCCGAAACCGGGAGATCAACCACCCGCATCTTATCTTTGACAACTTCCAGGGTTTCGCCATTTTTCACCCTGGTACGGCAATTTTCACACAATGATCCGTGATCATGGGGATCACATCGGAACGGACAATCCTTAACCACGTCAATTTCCGGAAGCAGATTGGCAATGGCTCGAACCGCAGTCGATTTCCCGGTTCCTTTTTCACCAAAAACCAATACCCCGCCGATTTTTGGATCGATAACATTTAAGATCAACCCCAATTTCATTGCTTCCTGCCCAATGATGGCGGTAAACGGATAGGTCATGTTTTTCTTCATATAATGTGTCATGCTGTTCCCCTTATGCTTTCTACCATAGTTAAAATTTTGTCACTATTTAGTTCATCCATTGCCCGGTATTCCGAGTTCATCATCCCTGCCAGTTCTTTGGCGATGCCGAAACGCATCATTCCCTGTTTTTCGATATCGATAACCATCGTATTAATATGCTTGAATTCTCTAATTTTCTCGCCGATTTCAAACAGTTCCGCTTTTGGTTTCTTGTCATCCGCAAGACTGACATTACCCTTTCCATCGGTGATGACAATCATCATCGGCATCAGTTCCGGTGCCTTTTTCAGCTCACTCTTAATCACCTGAATGCCTTTGGTCAACCCTGCATTTAAGGGGGTCTTGCCACCGATTTCCATGTTTTCCAGCAGTTTATATCCCCGTTCCACACTACGTGTGGGCGGAAGCAGAACCTGCGCCTCTTCGCCACGAAAAGCCACTAGGCAGATTTTATCCCGTTTGACGTAAGCATCTTTAAGCAGCGACATAATGGCTCCCTTGGTCTCCACCATTCGCTGGTTGGCACCCATGGAACCGCTGGCATCGACCACAAAGACCAGCAGATTAGCAATCTTCTTTTGTCTCACCTTTTCCCGAATATCCTCTTCCCGGATATTAATCGCCATTCCATTAGACTTTCGTTGCCCCTGAAAAGGAGCGGCGGCACGAATGGTGGCATCCAGTGCCAGATCATTGTTTTTCCGCTGCATAGTCGTAAAGATATAGCGTCCGGATTTGGAGGCACTGCGACTATTTGTCCGTTTGCCCTGTCCTCGTCTGACTCTTCGATCTGATCGATGTCCGAAATCTTTCAGTTTAAAGTCCTGTCCGATTTCAAAATTCTCGGTCTGCGGTTTACCCGGTTTCGGCTGTTCCTTGTTATTGTCATCTTTTTCTGACTGCTTTTCTTCATCCTGCTCTGGATGCGGGTTCTCCTCTTCCGAAGGGGCATCATCATCTTCCGGTTCTGGTTGATTCTCTTGCTGTTCCTCTTCGGGTTCCTGAGAATCCGTTTTTTCCTCTTCCTGCTGCTGCGGTGATCGCTCATTTTGCCGATGCATCAAGGCAAAAAAAGCCGCCTCCTCAATGTCCTGATCATTTATCTCAATGCGACCATTTAAGGCTGCAATTGCTTTGGCGGTCTGTTCCATTACCAAATCAGCCCGGTGACCCATCACGTTGGCCTGTAGACAAAGTGAAATAATTTTTTGCAGATTTTCTTCGGTTACGATTATCTGCTTCATCCGCTCTTTGGCTTCTGAAATCAGACCTTTAAATTTTGTTTCCTGATCCCTAAAAGACTGACAAAAAACCTGACGATTTTCTTCATATGCATGTCTATTTTTTAATATATCAACCCGCACCCGAGGATCTTTCTCCCCCTGGATATTCACATAAAGCCCGAACCGATCGAGAAAATGAGCCCGCAATTCACCTTCTTCACGGTTCATGGTACCGACCAGAATAAAATCACTTTGGTGGGAAAAGGAAACCCCTTCTCGCTCAATTCGGTTCATCCCGTTGGCACTGACATCGAGTAGAATATCAATGATATAGTCCTGGAGCAAATTAACCTCATCGACATATAAGATATTTTGATCCGCCTTTTTCAGCACGCCTTCTTCAAAGTAAACTGAACCACCTTCCAGGGTTTTTTCCATATCAATAGAACCTACCAGGCGGTCTTCCGAAATTGATAATGGCATTTCCACAATCTTTTTATCAATCAGTGGTGACAAAGCCCGGACTGCCGTGGATTTCGCCGTTCCTTTTTCCCCATTAATCAGGACGCCGCCGATTTTAGGATTCACCACATTAAGCAGTAATGCTTTTTTCATGGCTTCCTGTCCGATGATGGCGCTAAAGGGGTAATAATTTTGATTCATATCTGAGCCTCCTTTCCTGCTAAAAATTTTACTCTTATAAATTTTTACTCTTATTAATTTTAATCAACGCAATGACCATAAAAAAAATGGTATAGACGATCAGGATGCAAAAACTGGTCAAACTGGCCGGTTCGCCATAGGAAATCTGCCTCAGCAAACCACTTGAATGGGTTAATGGTAGTATTTGCACCGCGCCCTTTAACAGTGGGGGCATATTGGCCACTGGAAAAAAGGTATTACAGATAAATGTCATCGGCAAAATCACAAAGGTTGAAAAGCGGCTGATATCTGCGTGGGTTTTTGAAACGATTGCTGCCATCACACCCAGAGCCGAAAATGCCATCCCATTAAGCAACATCACCAGAAAAAAGAGCAGGTTTACCTGAATCGGTGCTCCAAAAATAAAGGTAATGCCCAGAATCAGGCTTCCGGCATACATTCCCCTTAAACTGCCGCCAACCATCTGGCCGATGATATACTGTCCCAAAGGCGTAGGTGATGCCAACACATTATCAAAGGATTTTTCATAAAGCCGCTGAACGTTTAAAGACATGCCAATCGCATTAAAGCTTGCATTCATGGTGGTTAATGCGATGATCCCGGGAATTAAGAAAGCCATATAGGTATGATCGTCCACCATTTTGTCCATGCCCAGACCCAAACCAAAGGTCAGCAAATATAAAATGGGGCTAATCATTGCCGTCACCGTGATTTTTTGCCACTCATGTTTGAATTCGATCCATTTTTCCCATAAGACGGTTAGTATCGCCATCTAATCAAGCCCCTTTCCCAAACGCTTAATAAACACATCTTCAAGGTTTGTTTCCCGCAGGGTAAAGGGATCACTTAAATTTTTAGCATAGGCCAAAGCCCGTTCTCTATTTTTAAAATATTTTTGTTGTATCCCCACCGGCGTCACCACATTAATGGCAATGTTTCCCAACTGGTTAATCAGTTCTTGCGGCGGTGCTATTTCCAGAAGCTGCCCCTGATCGATCAGGGCAATTCGTTGGCAGAGCATCTGGGCTTCTTCCATATAATGGGTGGTGAGAATAAAGGTCATCCCCTGTTGATTCAAGCCACTGATCAAATCCCATATCTGCCGCCGGGAAAATGGATCAAGCCCTACAGTTGGTTCATCCAGAAGCACCAGTTCCGGTTTAGGCAACAATGCCCGACACAGCATCAGTTTTCGTTTCATCCCACCTGACAGTTCCCGAACTCTTTTTTTTCGATGTTCCATTAGCCCGCAGAATTCCAGCAAATTTTTCGAATCTTTCTTTCGTTGTTCCCGGGGCATCTGATAAAGCCTCCCCTGATATTCCATAATTTCATCGACATCCATATCCCCGCGTAAGGTGTATTCCTGGGTTACGGTAGTGATTTTCTTTTTTATCTGCACATTATTTCGGGTTATTTCTTTTCCATCCAGCAGAATTTTTCCATCAGAAGGCAACAATAGCGTGGAAATGAGTTTGATCATGGTCGTTTTACCGGCGCCATTCGAGCCAAGCAAACCAAAGAATTCCCCTTTATTCACGATAAAATTAATATTATCCAATACCTTCTTGTTATCAAATTTCTTTTCTATCGCGATGATTTCCAGCATCTTACTCCCTTTTCAAAAGAACGCATTCCATTCTCTTACTTTTGATATTATTGTTAAACTCTATTTCAGGCATAAAAAAAAGACATGAAGAATGAAACGGTTTCCGAACCGCAATCAAGCCTTCATGACTTTGTATATACAAGTATTCTTTTTTTATATTTTTACACAGATCACTATTTTTGTCAACCAAAACTACCTTTGAAACTAATTAATCGAAAAAAATAACCAGATTTTTAGATTAATCTGGTTACAATATTTTTCCTAATTATCTAAAAAAAGCAACTTTTACACCTCAAAAGGAATTACCGACGCCAGCAAATCCCGGGCATACTGGTTTTTTGCCATTGCCAATTCGCCGCTTTGCAGTTCTTCGACGATCTGTCCCTGATACAAAAAAAGTATCTTATCACACAGATGAGACACCGCCTGCAGATCATGAGCGACAAAGAGGTAGGTGATATTCATCTCAATGCGCAACCGATGGAGCAATTTAAGGATCTGGGATTGCACCGAAACATCCAGGGAGCTGATCGCTTCGTCCAGCACAATAAACCGGGGGTTGGTGGCAATGGCTCTGGCAATACACACCCGCTGCAACTGACCGCCACTGAGTTCATGGGGGTAACGGTTTTTAATTTCATGCTCCAGCCCCACCTTCACCAGCAATCGATCGATGCGCTGATCCAAATCTTTAACCGCACCGCTGGCGTAAATGGGTTCAGCAATCGCTTCTACCACGGTATAGCGGGGATTTACCGACGCCGTATAATCCTGAAATACCACCGACATTTTTCCCTTATTGTTTTTAATCCATTGTTTTGCCGGGATCCCTTCAAATAAGATGCTGCCCTTATCTGGCTTCTCCAGACCCATAATCAGTCGCGCCAGGGTACTTTTTCCACTGCCACTTTCACCAATCAAACCGACGCAGGATCCGGCTTCAATGGTCAGGTTCACCCCGTTTAAGATCTTGACCCGAGAACCTCCAAAATTGACCCCCACTTTTAAATAACTTTTTTCCAGGTCCTTTATTTCAAGCAGATTAGCCATTATGGTCTCCTTTTCTCATCGCCTTTCGGAACGACTCCGTCAGTTCCATTCGGGTGTCAATGAGATATTTAGTATAAGCATGCTGGGGATTTGCAAAAATGTCGGCTGCATCCCCATACTCCACCGCGGCTCCATCCTTCATGACCAGCAGCCGATCCGACAAATGTTTAACCACCCCCAGATCATGCGAAATAAAGATCAGTGCCGTTCCCATTTTTTCGCGGATCATTTTAAATTCTTCCACCACCTGTCCCTGATTAATCGAATCCAGGGCAGTGGTGGGTTCATCCGCCACAATCAGATCCGGCTCCATCGCCAGAGCGGTGGCAATCATGCAGCGCTGCAGCATCCCGCCGGATAGCTGATGGGGATATTTTTTTAGCACCTGTTTCGGGTCATAAATATTCATCAGGCCCAGAGCTTCTTTAGCCAGCGCCAAACTCTGTTTTTTGGTAAGTTGCTTATTCTCGACAAAGGTCTCGGCCATCTGATCACCGATTTTGGCAATCGGATCAAAGGCTGACATGGCATCCTGAAGGATCATCGCAATTTGTTTGCCGCGAATCTTCCGCATCGTATTTTCGTCCTCCCGGAGCAGGTCCAACTCGCTGTTCCGAGACTTAAAAACGGCCACGCCCTGACTTTTCAACCAGGGATTGGTAATTCCCAACAGCGCTCTGGTAATCATCGATTTTCCGCTGCCGCTTTCACCGACAATCCCCAGACAGCTGTTTTCGGCCACGGCAAAACTGACATCATGAATAATTTCATCCTGATCCCGTTCATCAGTGACTCTGAGATTTGTGACTTCTAATAGTACGCTCATTCGGTCACCACCTTTTTTCGGCCCCACAGGGAGTCACGCAAAGAATATCGCTTTTGCTTAAAACCCTTATTGATTTTAGGATTAAGGGCTTCCTGAATGCTGTCGCCGAGAAAATTAAAGGCTGCCACTACCAGAAAGATAGCCATCCCCGGCGCCAGCATCTGGCCGGGATTGGTGGTCATAACATTTTTGGCTTCATTGAGCATCATCCCCCATTCGGCCGTCGGTGGCTGAACCCCCAGACCCAAAAAGGAAAGCGCCGAAATGTTTAGAATAATCGCCGCTGTATCCAAGGTGGCCAGCACCGCAATCTCACCAATAGCGCCAACTAACAGGTGTTTTCTGACAATGTGCCAGGTTGAGCAACCGGCGACCTTGGCAAAGCGGATATAGTTGCTATCCATAAACGCAATGACAATTGAGCGAATCATCCGCACATACCAGGCCCATTTGGCAATCACCGTTGCCAGAACGATATTGGTGATCCCCGTTCCCAAAATCCCCACAATCGCAAGGATCAACACCTCACTGGGGAAGGATAACATGATATCACAGATCCGCATAATCACATCATCGACCGTTCCTCTGAAATAACCGGCAATGACCCCCAGGACAGTACCAATCAGAATGGTGACAATCATCGTCAGCACCGAAACGAGGATCGTCACCCGGCCGCCATATAAAATCCGGGAATAAACATCCCGGCCCAATTGATCCGTGCCAAATAAATGGGCCAGCGATGGGCCCTGAAACTTATCAATGATGTTCTGAGCGGTAGGGTCATAGGGCGCTACCAAGGGTGCCAGAACAGCCAGACCAATCACCAGTAAGAGAAAAAAACTAACCCCCATCGCCAGGCGGTCCTTTCTGAACCGATTCCAAAATCCTGCCATCTCAAGCCTCCCTTCTTCTCGGATCAATCCAAACGGATCCCAGATCTACCAGTAAATTACAAAATACAAATAACACCGCCATGATCAGCACATAGGCCTGAATCATCGGAAAATCCCGATTGAAAATTGCCGTCACACAGAGCCGGCCGATTCCCGGCCAGGCAAAGATGTTTTCAATCACGACGGTCCCGGCAATCAGCTTGGGAATCGACATCCCCAGGGCTGTTAAGGAAGTTTGCAGGGAATTTTTAAAGACGTGTTTCATTATCGTCTGTTCCTTTAAACCCCGTACCCGGCCATAAAGCACATAATTCTCCCGCTTGTTCTGAATCATGTTGTTCCGAATCAACCGGACATAAGTGGCAATATATCCCAGTGACAAGGTCACCGCCGGTAGAATCACCGAAGCCGGAGACGTCATCCCACTGGTCGGCAGCCATTTAAGCTTCACGGCAAAAAGCCACATCAGCAGAATGCCCGCCCAGAAGCCCGGAATCGCCGTTCCCACAAAAACAATCCCCCGCATTGTTTTATCCGTGATGCTATTCTCTTTCACAGCACATAACACCCCGGCTGCCACCGAGATAACAACGATGATCAACAGCGAAACACTGGCCAGATAAAGAGTCGGCGGCAATGCCTTGGCGATTTCTTCACCGACTGGTTTGTTATTGGCATAGCTGTTACCAAAATCACCCTGAAGGGCATTGCTAAGCCAAGTCAGATAGCGGGTCATAAAAGGGTCATCGAGTCCTAATTGCTCCCGCATCTGGGCAATATTCTCTGCGGTCGGGGTGACTTCATTAACCCGAATGGCGACCTCAGCCGGATCACTGGGGCTTAAATTAATTAATATAAAGGCAAAAAAGGAGATTCCGATTAAAATCGGAATCATCCACAGGAGCCTTTTGACAATGTAATGCTTCATGGTCTTACTCCCCTTTATTTTTCCAGTTTGTTATTCATAACTACTTGGAAAAGTACATTTTTTCAAATGGTATTTCATATTGAGAATCATTAAAGGTTACTCCACTTAAACCATCGATGGCCACCGCTTTGGTTTTTGAGTAAGAAATCGGTATGTACACATACTGGTCATTAATATAGGTTAGCACCTCTTTGTACATCTCGGCCCGTTTAGTGTCGTCAGCTTCAATCATGATCTTGGTAATGGTTTCATCCAGCCACTGTTTCTTTTCCAGTCCAGCCTGAGCCTGATAATCGCCATGGGCCGGAATTCGCCACGATGAAACATAAGATTGGGGATCGTAGGGGGTTCCCCATGACAAAGAATATTGAAGATCAAAGTCGCCGGTTTTCTGACGATCCAGGAAGGCCTGTTTTTCTTCTCCAAGAATATTCATCTTGATGCCAACGGCGGCCAGATCCGCTTGAATCGAGGCGGCAATAGTACCTTCCTGGGCATTTTTGGAATTATAGGAAAGGGTGATTTCACATTTTTGGCCATCTTTTTCGCGAACCCCATCAGTTCCCAGCTTCCAGCCGGCTTCTTCTAATAATTGTTTAGCCTTTTCCTGATTATAAGAAATCGTTTTTAAATCAATGTTACAATAGGGGACCTCTTTTGATAACAGCGTATCCGCCTGATCTTCAGATCCGTTTAAAATTCCCTGAATGATATTTTCCTTATTGACCGCATATTCAATCGCTTCCCGAACTTTAATATCTTTGGTAATCGGTGAATTACTATTGATGAGAATCGCTCTGGACGCTATCGGTTCACTGATATAGGTTTTGTAGGCGCCTTCATCTTCCAGCTTTTTATAAGAATCCAGATCAACCTGATCACCATCTGCTCCGAAGAGTAAATCCACTTCGCCGTTCTGAAGGGCTAATAAAATTGTCTGAGGATCTGGCATGACCTTCCAGTTAACGGTTTTTATCTTCGTTTTTTCGCCCCAATAATTTTCATTCTGGGTAAAGGTAGCGTACTGGTTATCAACATGCTCGGATAAAACCCAGGGACCGGTGCCAATATAGCCACTCACGCCTTCTTCGGTGGTGCCATTAACAAAACAATTGGGTGAAATGAATCGGAATGGCCGGGTCAGACCCAACTCCACCAGGGTGGGGTAATAGGGATGCTTTAATACCAATTTGTAAGTATGCTCATCCACTACCACATTTTCCTTGATCTCATTAACCATATCCAGCCAGGCATGCCGTTCCAGATTTCCGACGATGGCATCCATATTCAGTTTGACTGCCTCAGCATTAAAGGCCGCACCATCCGTAAAAGTAACTCCTTTTCGCAAATGGAAGGTATATTCCAGTCCATCCGCAGAAATTTCCCAACTTTCCGCCAGTGCCGGCTTCACTTCGCCGTCTTCATTTTTCGTGAGACCTTCAAAAACCATGTTTTGAGCTGACATCTCACCCGAATACAGATGCGGGTTAATGTCTCGGATATCCTTGGTACAGGCATAATTTAATGCTTCTTTAGTGGAAACATCAGAGTTTGCCGAGGTACTGCTACATCCTGCAAAAATACCGGTACACAGCACCGCGGTGACAAGTACCGCTAAACCTTTTTTTAACTTCATTTTCTTTTCTCCTCTAAACTACTTGTTTTATTTGATCAACTTCCAGTTTCATGCCATTGTCTTTTGTAGCAAAGAAACTGAGCTTTATCACAACATTAAAGATTTGTATTTTTGAGGAATTTTTTCCATAAAAAAACCCCACCATCTCAGAAAAGATAGTGAGGTTGCAAAAAAAGCCTGCCAAAAAAAACACCTCCTCTATCACACGTAGAGATTGAGTAATTAAAGCAGGCAGGTCTTCTGGCTAAAGCGTCAACATTACCTCCTGCCTTCCCATATCATGGTGGCATTCCTGGAGGAACTCTTCTCATACAGCGGCGGGACCGCGTGGGATTTTCACCCATCTTCCCTTTTCACCGACCTGTAATACATTGGATTACTGCCGGCACCTGTTTTATTCATATTCAATTTAATTATAAGCCCGTGTTTTAATAAGAAATAATCCAAACACTAAAAAACAGAAACAATTACTTGTCTTTCATTGTTTCTGTTTGTCATTTTAACACGTTTAATCTGCTTTCGCAATCTTTTTAAACCGATATGATATTCTTTTTAAGAATACCTTTATATGCCAGAGAAGTTTACCTATAAGATTGACGCAATGAGTTTTTTAGTATAATCCTGTTGAGGATTTATGATAATCTCATCCGGCGTTCCTTCTTCCACCACATGACCATGATGCATCACCAGAACCCGATCACAGACTTCCTGGACCAGGGCCAGGTCATGACAGATCATGAGTTGAGACATTCCCAACTCTTTTTTTAATTGCGTCAGCAGTTTCATAATTTGGGCTTGAACCGTCACATCCAGGGCGCTGGTTGCTTCGTCACAGATCAGTAATTGGGGTTTGATGGCAATGGCTCTGGCAATGGAAGCCCGCTGACATTCCCCGCCACTGACCTGATGGGGATAGCGGTCGGCAAATTCAGGGCCTAATTCACAGATGTTGAGATATTTAATGGCTCTCACCCGGGCTTCCTCACGACTGATACCCTGGTTGATCATACTCTCCATGATGCCATCTCCCAGTTTAATCCGGGGATTAAAAGAATCCACTGGCATCTGAAAAACCATTTGAATGTCCCGATAGACCTCCCGCTGGGCTTTCCCGCTCAGACCAATAATGTCTTTTCCACCCAGTCGAATTTCGCCTTTATCAGCCGCTTCCAGACCGGTAATCATTTTTGCCACGGTGCTTTTCCCGCTACCGCTTTCCCCAACCAGAGCCAGACATTCCCCTTTGCAAAGATGAAAGCTGACATCATCAACTGCATGAATGCTTATTTTTCCCTTATGATAGGTTTTACTTAAGTTGCTAACTGCTAAAAGCTCACTCATCTTTCACCTTCTCCGAATTCTTGGGACGGCCTGAATCAACGCTCTGGTGTATGCCTCCTGGGGATCATCGATGACATCCCGGGTATCTCCATACTCCACCAGACGACCTTGACACATCACCGCTACCTTATCGGCCATGTAAGAGACCACCCCAATATTATGCGTGACAATGGCAATTCCGGTTCCAAATTCATCCCGTAGCGCCATCATCTCTTTGACAACCTGAGCCTGAACCGTCACATCCAGAGCCGAGGTAGGCTCATCGGCAAAGAGCAGATCGGGCTCCAGAATCATCGCCATCACAATCCCCACCCGCTGATTCATGCCGCCCGATAACTCAAAGGGATAACTGTTTAAAATACGCTCACTATCTTTGAGATTAATCTTGTTAAACAGGGTATCCGCCCGCCTCCTCACCTCTTGACGGTCCTTAAAACCATGTTGTTCCATAGTTTCATAAAGCTGCTCACCGATCGTTCTTATCGGGCACAAGGCACTGCCGCAGTTTTGAAAAATCATGCCCATTTCCGGTCCCCGCATGGTTCTGAGCGCTTCAGCATCGAGG
>Ga0265295_1008437_pt1 | contig 11439 bp, 7 predicted proteins | sample Munlansysbiofilm_FD_192503 | JGI IMG/M metagenome (GOLD analysis project Ga0265295, IMG submission 192503) | Leachate microbial communities from a municipal landfill in Southern Ontario, Canada - Methane capture system biofilm | ecosystem: Engineered > Solid waste > Landfill > Unclassified ... | reverse complement strand
ATGACGACGCCAACAGGGCACTGATGGGATCCAACATGATGCGACAGGCAGTTCCCCTGATCAGACCGGAAGCCCCTATCGTAGGAACAGGTCTGGAAAGTACGGTTGTCCGGGACAGCCGCACACAGATCTCGGCCGAAGGAAAGGGAGAAGTAATATTCGTAGATGCCAATGAAATACATATTCGGTATGAAAGAACTGACGACGAGAAATTTATCAGTTTCAGTCCAGAGGTTACCGTTTACAAGCTCCCCATCTACAGAAAAACAAACCAGAACACATCGGTGAACCTGAAACCAATTGTCAGAAAGGGCCAAAAAGTAACGCAGGGACAAATCCTTACAGAAGGATATGCCACCCAGAACGGGGAACTTGCCCTGGGTCGCAATCTGAAAGTTGCTTTCATGCCCTGGAAGGGATACAACTTTGAAGATGCCATTGTTCTTTCGGAGAGAATGCTGCGCGAAGACGTGTTCACCTCTATCCATGTAGACGAATACATCATGGAAGTGCGTGACACCAAACGCGGTATGGAAGAACTTACAAGCGATATCCCCAATGTTTCGGAAGAAGCGACCAAAAATCTGGACGAGAATGGGATCATCCGTATAGGTGCCTATGTAGAACCGGGAGATATCCTGATAGGAAAGATCACTCCCAAAGGGGAAAGCGATCCCTCTCCGGAAGAAAAACTCTTGCGGGCAATTTTTGGAGACAAAGCCGGCGATGTCAAGGACGCTTCGCTCAAGGCTTCGCCTTCCCTCTACGGAACGGTGATCGATAAACGTCTTTTTTCACGCGTGATGAAAGAGGGGTCAAAGAAGATCAAGCCCATAGCCAAAATGCAGATACAGCAGGCCGAAGAACATTTCAAAACCCGCTTTGACTCGCTTCTGGACGTATTCCTGGACAAGCTTGAGGCTTTGCTCAAGGGAAAGACATCTCCGGGTATCGCCGATCTCTACGGAGAAATAATCATCCCAAAAGAAACCCGGTTTACCAGGGAACTTCTCTCAGGCATTGTTTACGAAAACATAAACCCCACCAAATGGACCAATGACAAGCATGCCAACACCCAGATCCGCAAACTGATCAATAATTACCTGATTAGCTACAAGGAACTGGATGCCGAACTCAAACGAGTTAAATACAGTCTGACCATCGGAGACGAACTGCCCACCGGAATTATGCAGCTCGCCAAGGTTTACATTGCAAAAAAACGCAAAATCCGCGTTGGGGATAAAATGGCAGGCCGGCATGGAAACAAAGGCATTGTAGCCAAAGTGGTACGCGATGAAGACATGCCTTTCCTGGATGACGGATCCATTGTGGACATTGTTCTAAACCCACTGGGGGTACCTTCACGTATGAACCTGGGACAGATCTATGAAACTGTTCTGGGCTGGGCCGGAAGAGAACTCGGACTATCTTTCTCATCGCCGATCTTTGACGGGGCATCCCTCGAAGAGATAACCGAATTTTCCGAAAAAGCAGGCATCCCTAAATACGGCAAAACATTCCTCCGCGACGGAGGAACGGGTGAATATTTTGATCAACCCGCTACCGTGGGAGTTATTTATATGCTCAAGCTTGGTCATATGGTGGATGACAAGATGCATGCCCGTTCCATTGGTCCCTATTCACTCATTACCCAGCAACCCCTGGGCGGTAAGGCACAGTTTGGGGGACAGCGTTTTGGGGAAATGGAGGTTTGGGCACTGGAAGCATTCGGAGCAGCAAACATCCTTCAGGAGATCCTGACTGTCAAATCAGACGACGTGACCGGCCGGTCACGTGCTTACGAAGCCATCGTCAAAGGGGATACCATGCCCTTACCGGGCATTCCCGAATCTTTGAATGTATTGCTTCATGAATTGCGCGGTCTGGGACTTAGCGTTAACCTGGAATAAAATTTGGATTATGGCTTACAAGAAAGAAAGCAAATTAAAAAGCAACTTCAAGAAAATCACCATAGGACTGGCTTCCCCGGAAGAGATTCTGGAAATGTCGCACGGAGAAGTTTTGAAGCCCGAAACCGTTAATTACCGAACCTATAAACCGGAGCGGGACGGATTGTTCTGTGAGCGTATTTTTGGTCCATCAAAGGACTACGAGTGCCATTGCGGAAAGTACAAGCGGATTCGCTATCGCGGGATCACCTGTGACCGGTGCGGAGTAGAAGTGACAGAGAAAAAAGTGCGCAGGGAGCGAATGGGTCACATATCATTGGTTGTTCCCATTGCCCACATCTGGTATTTCCGTTCCACACCCAACAAGATAGGATATCTGCTGGGCATACCGTCCAAAAAGCTCGAAGCAATTATTTATTACGAAAGATATGTGGTCATACAGCCGGGGATTAAAGCCCAGGATGGTATCAATGAACTTGATTTCCTGACCGAGGAGGAATACCTGAACATCCTGGATACCCTTCCCAGGGAAAACCAGATGCTGGACGATGAAGATCCCAATAAATTCATAGCCGGAATGGGTGCCGAGGCCATATACAAGCTCCTGATACGCCTGAACTTGGACGACCTCTCCTATGATTTACGTCATAAGGCAGATGTAGAAACTTCACAACAGAGAAAGACCGATGCCCTTAAAAGACTCAACATAGTTGAAGCATTCCGCGAATCAAAAGATATCAACAGACCAGAATGGATGATCATGAAAGTGGTCCCTGTGATACCTCCCGATCTGCGTCCGCTCGTTCCCCTTGACGGGGGCCGGTTTGCCACTTCTGACCTGAACGATCTTTATCGCCGCGTGATCATCCGGAATAATCGTCTGAAACGTCTTATAGAGATTAAAGCTCCTGAAGTGATTCTCAGAAATGAAAAAAGGATGCTGCAGGAAGCCGTTGACTCCTTGTTTGACAATTCCCGTAAATCCAATGCGGTCAAGACCGAGGCCAATAGAGCGCTCAAATCCCTGTCAGACAGCCTGAAGGGTAAACAGGGCCGTTTCCGTCAGAACCTCTTGGGAAAACGCGTGGATTATTCTGCCCGTTCCGTGATCGTTGTAGGTCCTGAACTAAATATGCATGAATGTGGTCTTCCCAAGGATATGGCTGCAGAACTTTACAAGCCGTTTATTATCAGAAAGCTCATTGAAAGAGGAATCGTGAAGACAGTGAAATCGGCAAAAAAAATCGTGGACCGCAAAGATCCCATGATCTGGGATATTCTTGAAAATGTGATGAAGGGACATCCTGTGCTGCTGAACCGTGCCCCTACCCTGCACCGTCTGGGGATCCAGGCATTCCAGCCCAAGCTCATAGAAGGGAAAGCCATTCAGCTTCACCCTCTGGCCTGTACCGCCTTCAACGCCGACTTTGACGGTGACCAGATGGCCGTACACCTGCCACTGGCAACGCAGCCATACTGGAAGCACAGCTGCTGATGCTGGGTTCGCACAATATCCTGAACCCTGCAAACGGAGCCCCCATAACCGTTCCTTCACAGGACATGGTCCTGGGTCTCTACTACATTACCAAATTAAGGAATAAGGCAAAGGGAGAAGGAATGACCTTCTACAATGCAGAAGAAGTGATCATTGCCTACAACGAGAAAGTGGTTGACATGCATGCGCGCATAAAACTGCGTTTGAACAAGATCACCGTACGTTGTGTCAGGGACGAGAACAATCCTTCCCGCGGAACGAAAGTTTTTGTAGCAGATCCGGCAACTGGAAACCATATCATTGAGACATCCGTGGGACGGGTACTTTTCAATCAGGTGGTACCTAAAGAAGTGGGATACATCAATGAAGTACTAACAAAACGGTCATTGCGTGATATCATCAATATGGTACTCAAAACCACCGGTGTTGCCCGTACAGCCCAGTTCCTTGACAATATAAAAGAGATCGGGTATAATATGGCGTACAGGGGCGGACTGTCATTCAATCTGGATGATGTGATTGTCCCCAAAGAGAAGGCCGCGCTCATAGAGAAAGGATATCAGGACGTGGAAAGCGTGATGGCTAATTACAATATGGGTCTGTTAGCCAATAACGAACGTTACAACAAAGTCCTGGACATTTGGACTGGGGTAAACGTCAAACTTACGGACATCCTTGAAAAACAGCTCAAGGAAGACAATGAGGGATTCAACCCTATATATATGATGCTTGATTCGGGAGCCCGCGGATCCAAAGCCCAGATCCGGCAGCTATCAGGTATGCGTGGTCTGATGGCAAAACCGCAAAAATCCGGATCGACAAGCGCCGAGATTATTGAAAACCCCATCCTGGCCAATTTCAAGGAAGGATTATCGGTGCTGGAATACTTCATCTCTACCCACGGTGCCCGCAAGGGTCTGGCTGATACGGCCCTTAAGACAGCCGATGCCGGCTACCTGACCCGCCGTCTGGTTGACGTATCCCACGATGTGATCATCAACGAAGAAGATTGCGGTACCCTGAGGGGCCTTGTGGCAACCGCCATCAAGAACAAGGACCAGGTTGTGGAATCGCTATACGACCGTATTCTGGGACGTACCAGTGTACATGATGTTTTCGATCCGCTTACGGGAGATTTGCTGGTGGAATCCGGGGAAGAGATCACAGAAGAGATTGCGGAAAAAATCTCCTCTCTCCCCATAGAACAGGTAGAGATCCGCAGCGTGTTAACCTGCGAATCAAGGAAAGGTGTCTGCGCCAAGTGTTATGGCAGGAATCTGGCCACCGGGAAAATGGTTGAAAAAGGGGAAGTGGTTGGCGTGATCGCAGCCCAGTCCATTGGAGAACCAGGAACCCAGCTGACCCTGCGTACTTTCCACCAGGGAGGTACTGCCTCTACCATCACCTCGGAAAGTGAGATCGTAGCTCGTTACAACGGCATCCTCGAGATTGACGAACTTAAGACGTTGACCAAGAAGTCAGTAACCGGTGAGCCTCAGACTATTGTTATAGGCCGTACTGCAGAAATGCGCATAGTGGATAACAATACGCATATCACTCTTTCTTCCTACAATATACCCTACGGGGCCATCCTTTACTTTAAGAACGGCGACCAGGTAAAAGAAAAGGATAAAATATGCGAGTGGGACTCCTACAATGCGGTTACCATTGCCGAATTTGACGGCACAGTAGCCTTCGATAGCCTTATAGAAGGAGTGACCTACCGTGAAGAAGCTGCAGACGAGTACTCTCAACACCGTGATAAGGTCATTATTGAAAGCCGTGACAAATCGCGTAACCCTACGCTCAGAATCATGAAGGACAAGGTGGAGCTCAAGCAGTACAACCTTCCTGTGGGCGCACATATCATGGTTAACGAGACCCAACAGATCAAAGCAGGTGACATTTTGGTTAAGATACCCCGTGCTATTGGAAAATCCAGGGACATCACCGGAGGTCTTCCCCGTGTTACCGAACTGTTCGAAGCCCGTAATCCGTCCAATCCTGCCATTGTATCGGAAATCGACGGAGAAGTTCTCATGGGAAGAATCAAGAGAGGAAACCGCGAGATCATTGTACGCTCTAAAACGGGAGAAGAGAAGAAATACCTGGTTCCCCTGTCCAAGCAGATCCTGGTTCAGGAGAACGACTATGTCCGTGCTGGTATGGCACTTTCGGAAGGAGCCATCTCCCCTACCGATATCCTGCTGATACAAGGTCCCACTAAGGTCCAGGAGTACATCGTCAATGAGATACAAAGCGTGTACCGCAACCAGGGTGTGAAGATCAATGACAAGCATTTTGAGGTGATCGTACGCCAGATGATGCGGAAAGTTGAGATAGTCGATCCCGGCGACACCCATTTTTTACCGGAACAGCTTGTGGACAAATGGGAGTTCATGCAAGAGAACGATATCATCTTTGACAAAAAGATCGTTACGGACACGGGTGATTCCGAAGGCTCAGAGACGAAAATTCAACCCTCAGGCGAAAAGATCTTAAACCCGTCCAGGCCCGTGATGCCATACCTGCAACATCCAACCAGGTTTTGCAAGGTATAACCCGTGCAGCCTTGCGGACTAACAGCTTCATGTCTGCCGCATCGTTCCAGGAAACTACAAAAGTTCTCTCGGAAGCTGCCATATTTGGCAAAAGCGACACACTGGAAGGGTTAAAGGAAAATGTGATCTGCGGACATCTGATCCCAGCCGGGACAGGCCAGAGGGAATATGAAAATATTTTGGTAACTTCGCTTTCTGACCATAAAAAAATAGCCGAAGAACGAATAATGCCTAAATAATGGTGTTTTATAACAAATAATTAACAATAAGGGCTGCAGCCCTTATTATTTTATCTATATTTGCCAAATTAAATTATAAATCAATATAAAAGATCTATGCCGCATAATGTAATCGATGTTCAGGATGTTGTGATCCGTTTCACCGGAGATTCCGGGGATGGAATGCAATTGACAGGATCCCTGTTCGCCAATACTGCTGCTTTCTTTGGGAACGATATTACTACATTTCCGGATTTTCCGGCCGAGATCAGAGCACCCCAGGGAACCGTTTCCGGGGTCTCGGGTTTTCAGGTTCACATTGGAAGTAGTGCCATTTACACCCCGGGAGATTATTGTGACGTACTTGTCGCCATGAACCCGGCAGCTCTCAAGTCAAACGTAAAATGGCTCAAGCCTAATGCCACGATCATAGTGGATATAGACACCTTCGACAAGAAAGGGATGGAAAAGGCAGGATTCACTACCGAGAATGCCTTTGCCGAACTGAATATCAGTGATCGCAATATCATTGCCCCGCCCATAACCACGCTGACAAAAGAAAGTTGTTCCATTTGCGGGATTGATCCCAAATCAGGGGTCCGGTGCAAGAATATGTTTGCCCTGGGGGTGTGTTACTTCCTTTATAATATGCCCCTCAAACATACTGAGGAATTCATCAGAAAAAAATTTGCCAAGAATCCATCTCTGGTAGAGATGAATATAAGGGTACTCAAAGACGGGTTTAACTATGCGGGTAACATTCAGGCCATTGCCGATACATATATAGTCAAACCATCCAAACAAAAACCCGGAATCTATCGTAACATAAACGGTAACAAAGCTATCGCATGGGGACTCATGGCTGCTTCGGAAAAATCAGGAAGACCCCTGTTTTGCGGATCGTATCCCATAACCCCGGCAACAGGCATTCTGGAAGAACTTGCCATTCACAAAGCACTGGGTGTAAAAACACTTCAATGTGAAGATGAGATCGCCGGGATATGCACTGCCATCGGAGCTTCTTATGCAGGCTCACTGGCTGTGACCAGCACTTCGGGACCCGGGCTGTCCTTGAAATCAGAAGCACTCGGGCTGGCCGTCATGGCAGAACTTCCCCTGGTTATAATAGATGTACAACGTGCCGGTCCCTCTACGGGCATCCCCACAAAGACCGAACAAACAGACCTGAACCAGGCATTATACGGACGAAACGGGGAATGCCCCATTGCCATAATCGCACCGCATTCTCCCTCACATTGTTTTGAAGCTTCTTTTTATGCAGCCAAATATGCGCTGGAACACCTGATGCCTGTGATTATACTGTCAGAAGGCTTTCTGGGTAACGGCTCAGAACCATGGAGGATACCCGACATGAACGATTTTCCCGGTATCGAACCGCCCATCGTACAGAAACTTGAAGAAGGCGAACCGTATTTCTATCCGTTCAAACGTGATCCAGAGACGATGGTGCCCCGCTGGGCCTTGCCAGGTACACCCAACCTGGAGCACAGGGTTGGCGGACTGGAAAAGAACCATAAAGGCGCTGTTTCTTCAGACCCCCTGGTACACCAACAGATGGTCAATGAACGGGCAGAAAAAGTGGCCCGCCTTGCACGGATTATTCCCCCTCAAACGGTTGTTGGGGAACAGGAAGGAGATCTGCTGATAGTTAGTTGGGGAGGAACCTACGGTCATATGCTGAGTGCTGAAAATCAGCTTCGGTCAGATGGTATAAAGGTGGGACTTGCCCACTTTGATTTCATCAATCCGCTGCCCCTGAACACAGAGGAAATCTTTGGTCGTTTTCAAAAGATCATCGTATTTGAACTCAACAGCGGGCATTTTGCCAATTACCTGAGGGCTAAATTGCCCCAGTTTACTTATTTGCAATATAACAAGGTACAGGGACAACCCTTTATCGTAGCAGAGATAACAGAAGCAATAAATAAGATAGTAAAATGAAATTCACTCCTCAAGACTTCAAATCGGATCAAGAAGTGAAGTGGTGCCCGGGATGCGGGGACCACGCTGTCCTGGCAGCAGTGCAGCGCGCATTGCCTGAGATCAGTGAGGCATTGGGCTATTCTCACGAAAGATATGTTTTTGTATCGGGGATAGGCTGTTCATCACGTTTTCCCTATTATATGAAAACATACGGTTTCCATAGTATCCACGGAAGGGCCGCTGCCATTGCCACGGGTATTAAGGTTGCAAATCCTACTCTTTCCGTTTGGGAGATGACAGGTGATGGAGACTCCCTGGCTATTGGAGGTAACCATCTGATCCATGCCATCCGCAGAAACATAGACATCAACATAGTGCTGTTCAACAACCGAATTTACGGTTTGACAAAAGGACAATATTCCCCTACTTCCAAATGGGGTACGGTAACCAAAACATCGCCTTTCGGAACCGTTGAGCATCCCTTTAATCCGGGTGCACTGGCCATGGGTGCCCGCGGTACGTTCTTTGCTCGCACCCTGGATGTGGAATTGCAGTTGACACAGGAGGTCATGGTACAGGCTGCAAAACACGACGGCACCGCTCTTGTAGAAGTACTTCAGAATTGTGTCATATTCAATGACAAGACACATTATATCATTTCTGACAGGGATGTGCGCGCTGACCGCACCATAGTACTCCGGCATGGAGAGCCAATGATTTTTGGCAAGAACAAGGATAAAGGTCTTATCCTGGATGGTGTGCGTCTAAAAGCAGTAACTATTGGTGAAAACGGCATTACCAGGGACGACATTCTGATCCACAATGCCGAAGAACAGAATCACGGAATCCACATGATGCTTTGCGAAATGGAATGGCCTGAACTTCCCGTTGCCCTGGGAGTCATCCGCCGGGTCAAAGACCGTACCTACGACGATATGGTACGTGATCAGGTTACAGAAGTAGCCACTAAATCAAATATCCACTGCATGAACGATATGCTCAGAAGCGGAGATACATGGGTCGTGGAATAATAGTATAACTATCAATAATCATTTTTAATTTATTTAATTATCATGAAAGCAAAAGAAATAATGGCTGCTCTCGAGGCCAAGCACGGGCACGAAAAAGAGTATCTGCAAGCTGTTCACGAAGTCCTGGAATCAATCGAGGATGTCTATAACCAGCATCCCGAATTTGAAAAAGCCAGGATCATAGAACGTCTTGTAGAGCCTGACCGGATTTTCACATTCAGGGTCACCTGGGTCGATGACAAAGGAGATGTACAAGTAAACACAGGTTATCGTGTGCAATACAACAATGCTATCGGGCCATATAAGGGTGGTATTCGCTTTCACCCGACGGTGAATCTTTCCATATTGAAATTTCTGGGATTTGAGCAGATCTTCAAGAATGCCCTTACTTCACTGCCAATGGGCGGCGGCAAAGGCGGATCCGATTTCGCTCCCCGCGGCCGTTCTTCCAATGAAATCATGCGTTTCTGCCAGGCTTTTATGACAGAATTATGGCGTCATATTGGTCCCGATACGGACGTTCCTGCAGGTGACATTGGTGTTGGTGCAAAAGAAGTCGGTTATCTTTACGGCTGGTACAAAAAATTGGCCTGTGAACATACCGGAGTTCTTACAGGGAAGGGACTTACATGGGGTGGTTCACTGATCCGTCCGGAAGCTACTGGTTTTGGCAGTGTATATTTTGTACAGCATATGCTTCAGGAAATTGGTCAGGAAATCAAAAATAAAACCGTTGCCATCTCGGGATTCGGAAACGTAGCCTGGGGTGCTGCTAAAAAGGCGCACGAACTGGGAGCCAAAGTCGTGACCATATCCGGACCTGACGGTTACATATACGACAAGAACGGACTGAATGAAGAAAAGATCGCCTATATGCTGGAACTACGTTCCAGCGGTAACGACATCGTTGCTCCCTACGCCGACAAATTCCCCGGTTCTGTTTTTTATGCAGGGAAAAAACCCTGGGAAGTCAAAGTCGATATTGCTATGCCTTGTGCCACCCAAAATGAACTCAACGGGAATGATGCCAGCAATTTGATCGCCAACAAAGTGCTCCTGGTTGCTGAAGTTTCCAATATGGGTTGTACCCCTGAAGCTATTGAAGCTTTCCAAAATGCGAAAGTGAATTTTGCCCCTGGGAAGGCAGTCAATGCCGGTGGCGTTGCCACTTCGGGACTGGAAATGACTCAGAATGCCGCCCACCTCAACTGGCCGGCAGAAGAAGTGGATGCCAAACTGCACCAAATCATGTCCAGCATACACGAGGCATGTATTATCCACGGCAAACAAAAAGACGGCTATATTAACTATGTGAAAGGAGCCAACATTGCCGGATTCATGAAAGTGGCACGTGCCATGCTGGAGCAAGGAGTAATTTAACATGTTCAGACTGGGCCTTGATTTTGGTTCAACACTGACTAAAATGGCCCTTACCAGGCCTGGGGGAAAGGATTACCCTTCTCCCCAGGCTGTTTTTCATTATAAAACCAACGATCATGTAGGGGATTTTTACAATGCCCTGGAACATTTTCTGCTACAAGAAAATATCCCGCTCGATTCCATAGAACACATATCAGCTACAGGAACCCACGCAAACCTTGTGAAGGACAATATTCTGGGAATTCCCACGGTTATAGTTCCGGAAGTTGAGTCTATAGGGAAGGGCGGTCTTGCCCTGGCTGAAGTAGAGGAAGCCCTGGTTGTAAATATGGGAACCGGTACTACATATATTGATGCTTCTCCGGATGCCATACGCCACCTGGGCGGAACCGGAATAGGAGGAGGAACGCTCACAGGTCTGGGAAAGTGTATCCTGGATTCCTCATCCGTCAAAGAAATCGTAAGACTGGCATCCCATGGCAATCTGGAAAACGTAGACCTGCTCATCCGTGACGTAACCGACCAGGAGCTTGAACAATTGCCCCCGTTCCTGACAGCCGCCAACTTCGGAAAGCTCGGCCATCCTCTTTATACGGAACAAGCATCACGTGCCTGTAAGGAAGACCTGGCCCTGGCACTGATCAACCTGGTTTTGCAGGTTATTGGAAGTATGGCAGTCATGGTATGTAAAAGCTGCCGTAAAACGAATGTGGTATTTGTTGGTTCACTCACACGTCTGCCCCAGATTGGGGAAGTCTATTCCATGTTCTCGAACGTGTACGGACTCCAGTTTATAGTCCCGCCCTTTGCTGCATTTGGAACCGCACTGGGCAGTACACTCGTATCCTTACAGGAAGTATAATATAAATCCTGGTCACTCATGCTGCTTTCTGCCAGCCA
>Ga0265295_1008436_pt1 | contig 11439 bp, 14 predicted proteins | sample Munlansysbiofilm_FD_192503 | JGI IMG/M metagenome (GOLD analysis project Ga0265295, IMG submission 192503) | Leachate microbial communities from a municipal landfill in Southern Ontario, Canada - Methane capture system biofilm | ecosystem: Engineered > Solid waste > Landfill > Unclassified ... | reverse complement strand
TCTAATTCAACGATCGATATCTTATTTTCGCTCTTTAAATCCTCTAATTCCTGGCCGAATTTCTTTATCCAGTTATACACAGAAACATGACTAACTCCTAAATAACGGCCAATTGAACGAAATCCTAATCCTTCAAGATAAAGTTGTAAAGCCTGTCGTTTAACAGAATCGGGGCTGGCAGTTGATTTTAGCTGCACTGAATAGTTATATCCGCAATCATGACATTTGTAACGCTGACGGCCAGCAGTCATACCGTTCTTTTTATGACTGGAACTCTTACATTTGAGACAGTTCATAAAGAATATACGTGCTTATCATATATGACTATGATTTATTAACAATGCATCTGATTTTATCCTTTTTCCAGCTTTGAAATTTCTTAGCTTAATTTAAGTGTGTCTTTTTAGCTATATAGAAACACTCAACTAAGATATTATGTGCAAAGCTGATTAAGCCATAATCCTTAAATACAATTGGCCACTCTTAATCATTGTTGTACTATTATATACATCAATGAGTTAAAAGGTGCGGACATGAAGGACTACATAAAGAAAGTAAGCGAAAAGCAGAATCTCACAATACTGGAAGCAGAGGACGCTATCGCAAAAATATTTACAGAGGCCACTGATGCACAGATTGCCGGCTTCCTCATAGCCCTGAAAATGAAAGGTGAGACTCCTGAAGAAATCGCAGGTTTTGCTACCGGAATGAAAAATGCTGCAAATACAATTGCACCGGAATTCAATGGTGTTCTTGTAGACGTAGTAGGCACCGGTGGTGACAGGCACAATACCATCAATGTTTCAACGGCATCCGCCATCGTAACTGCAGCGGCCGGTGTGGCTGTTGCAAAACATGGCAATCGTTCTATAACCTCTCTTTCAGGAAGTGCTGATGTGCTCAAAGAACTTGGCATAAAGGTGGACAAATCACCGGAAGAAGTAAAAACATCAATAGAAAAAGATGGAATAGGTTTCATGTTTGCACCTATATTCCACCCTGCAATGAAAAGGGTTGGACCCATAAGACAGGAAATGGGAATCAGAACTGTTTTCAATATGCTTGGCCCTCTTACAAACCCTGCAAATGCAAATACTCAGCTTGTTGGTGTTTTTGATAAGAAGCTATGCGAACCATTTGCCTTGGTAATGAAAAAGCTCGGTGTTGAAAGAGCAATGGTAGTCCACGGAGATGGCATGGATGAGATCTCCAATATATCCGAAACATATATTGCCGAACTCAAAAACGGAAAAGTAAGCACCTATACGCTCACTCCTGAAGAACTGGGGATCAAGAGAGCAAAAGCAACTGATATCGTAGGCGGCACACCGAAAGAGAATGCACTTGACATAATATACATTCTCAAAGGTGAAAAAGGACCAAAGAGGGATATCATAGTAATGAACTCCGCTGCTGCCCTTTACATTGCAGGCAAGGCTGACTCCGTAAAAGAAGCCATTCCAATGGTTGAAGAGATACTTGACAGTGGTAAAGCCATGGAGAAACTACTGGAATTCAGTGAGAACAACAACGTCCAAGGGGCTATATATGAAGCAACTTCCAAGAGTGAAGATATGCGGAATGCAGTCTGCTGAAGACATAGAACTGGCAGTAAACTACGGAGCTGATGCTGTTGGTTTTATCACAGAGGTCCCGGTGAACACACACAGGAAACTGAATGCACAGAGAGCAGCAGAACTTGTTAAAAAAGTACCTTTCTTTGTGGACTCTGTGCTTGTGATAATGCCATCTGACGGACAGCAGGCATTGGAGCTTATAAAAAAAGTAAAGCCAGATGTTGTACAGCTTCACAATGAGCTCAATGCAGAAGAAATAGAAATTATACGCAACGGCACGCACCAGAAGATTATAAGGACATTTACCATCCCAGTTGAAAGCAAAGAACTGCCTGCAGAGTTTATGCCAGAGCTGGATGCACTACTTGATAATGACCTGATAGACGGCATACTTCTGGATTCGGGCAAAGCAGGATACAGTGGAGGTACAGGCGCGGTGCATGACTGGTCAATAAGCAGACAGGCAGTGGAAAATACAAATATCCCGGTAATACTTGCAGGCGGGCTTAATCCCGAAAATGTACAGGATGCTGTAAAAGAGGTCCGGCCATTTGCCGTGGACACTGCCTCAGGTGTAGAGACAAATAGAACTAAAGATTCTGCAAAAGTATGCAGGTTTATAGAAGAGGCCAGGTGTATCAATGGTTGATTTTGATCTTACTCAAGAGGATTTCGTATCCCTTGTTGAAAATTCACAGAAGCCTGCAATCGTGCAGCTTATGACAAAAGTGGATAACATATGTACGCCCTTGCAGTTGTACGCAACCTTGCAAAATGCAAGTCATTCCTATCTGCTTGAATCTGTAGAGAAAGAAAAAAGGCATGCAAGATATTCGTTTGTAGGTTATGAGCCGGAGATGGTGGTGTCAATAAAAGACAAGTACCTGAGCATAGAATGCCAGATGAACTCCGAGCTTACAAAACACATCTATAACAAGTTCAAGTCCATGGGAAATGTTGAATCCCTTGTTGGAGGCAAGTTCAGGGTAAAGGTCAGCGAAGGCGATGACGCTCTTGCAGCATTTAGAAAAATATACCCCACCAGTACCGATATAACACTACTTAATCAGAAACGCTTTGACAGGCAGACCTTCCAGGGAGGTGCTATCGGTTACAACAGCTACGACCTTGTTTACGATTCCTGGTTAGACATCGACAAAAAGCCCGATGCTGACACACCGGACATGCATTTTGCTATCATGTCAAAGACCTTTGTCTTTGACCACATAAGCAACGAAACCTACATAGTGATCACACCTTTTGTGACAGAGGCAAGTGACCTAGATGCTATTTACGAGCATGCGCACTCCGAGGCACTGTTGATGGAAAGGTCACTGCAGATGGCATCCGTCATAGTAATCAGTAAAGATATTCCTGCATTCGATCCAGAAAAACCAGTTGCTAATACAGGTCAGGCAGCTTATGAGGATGCGGTACTAAAAGCAAAACAACACATCATTGATGGGGATATTTTTCAGGTGGTAATCTCCCGAAGATACACTGTCAAAATGAAGCAAACACCACTTCAACTCTACATCAGGCTCAGAAACATCAACCCAAGTCCTTACATGTATATATTCAACTTCAAGGACATTGGCATCGTTGGTGCAAGTCCTGAAACCCTTATGTCAGTGTACAACAGGAAAGTAATAACAAATCCGATAGCAGGTACATGTCCACGCGGAAAGGATGATGAAGAGGATAAAATACTTGCCTCTCAAATGCTGAAGGACAAAAAAGAGTGTGCTGAGCATGTAATGCTCGTTGACCTCGGACGCAATGATGTAAGGATGGTCTCAAAGGCTGGGACTGTTAAAGTTGACGACCTTATGAGTGTTGTGAAATACTCACATCTGCAACATATAGAGAGCACTGTGAGCGGAGAGCTGAGGGATGAATGTGACCAGTTCGATGCCACAAGAGCGACATTCCCTGCCGGAACATTATCCGGTGCACCCAAGATAAGGGCAATGGAAATAATAGATGACCTTGAGCCTGAAGCAAGAGGAATATATGGCGGTGGTGTAGGATATTATTCATGGAATGGGGACGCTGATTTTGCAATTGTCATAAGGACTGTGATGATAAAGAACAATACAGCCTATGTGCAGGCAGGAGCAGGCATCGTAGCTGACTCGGACCCGACATACGAATACAATGAAACTGAAAGAAAAATGGCTGCAATGATTAAGGCGATTGGAGGTAAATAATGAAAATATTGTTCATCGACAATAAAGACTCCTTCGTCTGGAACCTTGTGGATTTTGTATCCATATTCGAACCTGATACCGTAGTCGTTCCCAACACGATTTCAATTGAAGAGGTCAAGGACATGGATCCGGATGGGATCATCATTTCACCCGGACCCGGCACACCTCACAAAGCAGAGGATATCGGAACATGCCTTGACATTATCAGAGAGTTTGGACCAAAGATTCCCATACTTGGAGTATGCCTTGGACACCAGGCCATAAATACTGCATTTGGAGGGAGCATCGGCCATGCAAATGGAGGACCTATACATGGCAAAACATCCGATGTAAGACATGAGAATGCAACGCTCTTTGCTAACCTTAAGGATGATTTCAAGGGCGGACGATACCACTCCCTTGCTATAAAGGAACTGGCTGATGACCTGAAAGTTACCGCAAAGACAGATGATGACATCATCATGGCCATTGAGCACAAGGAATATCCAATCTATGGAGTGCAATTCCACCCGGAATCCATCCTTACCGATGAAGGAGTTAAGATCATCAGAAACTTCCTCAGGGTAATCGAGGATATGCACAAGGATTAAGCGTTTGCAGGTTTACTGGTAAACATGCTTATCGGTATCACAGGAACACCAGGGACAGGGAAGACATCTGTTACAAAACTAATGGAAAAGGACTCGTCATATCAGGTTATCCATCTCAACGAGCTCATCAAAGAAGAGAAGCTCTACTGCGAAGTGGATACAGAAAGGGACTGTGTTGTTGCTGACATGGACCTGGTATATAACAGGGTTCTGGAACTACAGGAAAAATCATATCCCGTAACCATAGTTGACAGCCATCTTTCGCACCATATTGCAGATATAGTTATTGTGCTGAGGACATCGCCTGAAAAACTGAAAGAAAGATTGGAAAAAAGGAAGTATTCAGTTGAAAAAGTAAGGGAAAACCTCGAGGCAGAAGCTCTGGACATAATTCTGGCAGAAGCGGTGGACTGGTGTGAGAAGGTCTTTGAAATTAATACCACAGGAGGAACTGTGGATGCAACCTTTAAGGATATAAAGAAAATAATAAAGGGACTTGGAAATGGGGAAACTGAAGAAATCGAACAGGCTTACAAACCAGGGTCTGTGGACTGGAGCGATTATTTCTTTGATTAGCTGAGCATCAATATTTTCCCGCTTACAAAGATCAACATACCTGAAAAAACAGGCATAAGTAAATTATCATTTTTCAATAAGTTAATTATTTTCTTTGAAGTGGACGTGGTTTTTATATCTCTGTCGATCACACTTTCCAGCAGTATGCTTCCAAGGCTTCCTAACAGTGCCAGGACAGGAGAAATGAATAACGATGCACCTAAAAAAGCTGCTGTTGCTCCGACCAAAGAGCCTTCAATGGTTTTCTTTTCGGAATAGGGTAATTTGTGTTTGCCTATAAGCTTTCCTGAAATTGTTGCAATACCATCACCAAGTGCTGTTATTGCTATTGATGCATATACAATGTAGGGAGAAAAAAGCATGAAGGTGATAAGAAACCCGGTGTTTAGAAGCAATGTGGCTTTAAGTGGAACATAGTCTTCTTTTTCACGCCCCCACCTTTTTATAATATCCTGAACAGGCGTATACCTGATTTTTCGCAGGCCTGCCAATGATAAGAAGATAATAATAAATAAAATTTCAAGAGATAGCAAAATCTCAAACGCGATTTCATTATAATATAAAATAAGAGGAATATATGCAAGTCCTGTAATTATGTGTATGGATTTGCGTTCCAGATCACCTTTAAGATCATCCTCAGAATCCTTTTTTTCTGGCATGCCTGTTCCTTTTAAAATTTCAAACACGGTAAAATTAGACTTATTGATCACAAAGCATAGATCTTTTATCTGGAATCTGCTACAATTTGTTCTGAATTCCCGGTTTTCTGTGATCGATAAGCCAAAATTATCTATTTCATTGCTCTTTATTCCCAGTCCTTCAAATTAAATTGTGGTCTTTTAGAGAATTAAAGAGACGATTGCCAGTATAATGAAGAGTATTACAAGCCATTTTGCAATTGCCATAGATAGTCCCGCAATCCCGCGTGCACCCACTACATATGCAACCAGAGCCAGTATTAAAAACAATATTGTAAGTCCGATCAGATCAGCCATTCATTTCCTCCTATAGATTCATTCTTTTTATTAGTATCTCTTTTATTACTACATACAATTGAATTCTATATAACAATGACAACAATACTATGCTTACTTTCAGAAGATAGAAAAGAAACCCCATATTAATTGGTTTCTTCTCTACCCGGGGTTTATTAATCCTATAAATAAAGTTATCGGATCAAAAACCTCTGCCTGATCAAAGCGTACGTATGTTGTCCCAGTAGGGCTTGTATCCGTAATACTCAGATATATGTGTCACATATTCTCTGTGAGCTTCCTCTTCGGTCCTGGGCCAGTCATCTTTGTCAAACCCGGGAGCATTTTCCAGAGTTTCTTTTTCGACATCCAGAATAAATGTATTCTCGCCGGCTTTGTTCTTCAATGCTCCCCAGGGGATTGCGAAGTATTTGTCTCCTATTCCCAAAAACCCACCAAAGGAAAGTACGGCATATGCGACCATTCCCCGGTCAAGATCTATCATTATATCTTCTATCTTTCCCAGATCTTCACCTTCGGGGTTCTCTACGGAATCTCCTTTTATCGAGCTTGCAGATAATGCCTTGGACAATGCTGCTGACGTTTGTACTGTCATTCTTACCACTCCTCTATTCTATATTTTTATGTCTTTTCATTCTTATTAATAAGTTTCATCCCTATTAATAAGAATCTCTTTAAGACTTTGCTTCAGGACAGGAATAAATCCTAAGGTTTCCACACTTTTTTATATACCCTAAAACATATGTGCCCCATATCGAATACGAACTTACTGGTATATATATTTACTTCTACAAATATTAATTTATGTCCGTAAGCTATTGAAATTGGATTCTGAAAGTCAATAATTCTTTTAAAGTCCATATATCCGACCTTCCGCAGATGTCCAGAAATTTTGCTAATTATTTGAATTAAAGTTATTTATCAACCATCAGTAGCACTATTTGATATTTAAGTACAATTTATTATGATTTGTATCAATATAAGTATGCATGGATCCATGAAAAAGAAAAATATCCACTTTGTACTAGACATCTGCGGAATATAAGATATATGATCTGTTATTTTTTCCACCATTGCCGGAGTTCTTTGAAAGCATTTTCTATTCTCCAAATCAACTTTAACTTTCAGAGAATCATGGGGTTTTATAATATTATATCATGCCTGGAACAAATCAAGGGGTTTCTGGTGCATTGTCATTGTTCTACTGAAATTGGCTCCCCTCCTTATGAACCTTGCAAGAGAAGTTCTAATTGTAAGATTTATTTTCTCTATATAGGATGTAACCATATTTTTTCTTGTATAATTTATTGTCTGCAACTCCCTTTAAGCTCAGCTGCAAGATTTTCCAGTCTCTTATTGATATTGTCACCCGAAGCGATAATATTGACAAACGCAGAACCAACGATTACAGCATCTGCACCAGCCTTGATAACCTCAGCAGCCTGCCGGCCATTGGATATACCAAATCCTACTGCCTTTGGTACTTCCGTGTGAATGTTTTCCAGTATTTTCTGTGTTGAGTCCGCAACATCAGCTCTTTCTCCGGTGACTCCGAGTCTTGAAACAATGTATACAAAACCAGAGGTCTTCTTAAGTGTGTTCTTCATCCTGGCACCAGTTGTCACTGGCGTGATTAGGAATATAAGATCCACTCCATTTTTTTTACATGCATTATCAAGTCCATCGGATTCCTCTGCTGGAAGGTCTGGTACGATTATTCCTGTGATGCCTGACTCAGCACAATCCCTGGCGAACTTTTCAGTTCCTCTCTTGTATATAAGATTATAATATGTCATGCAGACAAGAGGAACATTTTCTTTTATTGATGCAGCCATTTCAAAATAATGATCGGGATTCATACCAGCTACAAGTGCACGAGTTGATGCAGCCTGTATGGTCGGTCCATCAGCAACAGGATCGGAAAAAGGAAGTCCAAGCTCGATTATATCTACACCACCTTTTACAAGTGAATGTACGATCTCTTTTGTAGTTTCTGCAGAAGGATCACCTGCACACACGTAAGCGATAAGGGCTTTTTCCTTTTTCATATTAAGTTCAGCGAATTTATCTGCTATTCTCACAGGCAACCCTCCTTTTCTTCTTTTGCTTCTTCTTCCTTCAATTTGAACACAGTTTCAAGATCCTTATCTCCTCTTCCCGAAAGGTTAATTACAACAAGGTCTCCAAGTTCACCGGTCTTTGCCATTTTCATTACGTATGCCACAGCATGGGATGATTCCAATGCAGGGATTATTCCTTCAAGACGGCTCAGTTCGTAGAACGCTTCCAATGCTTCATCATCGTTCATATTACATGGATTAATTCTTCCAATATCCGCAAGATGGGCCAGCTCGGGTCCAACACCTGAGTAATCAAGACCAGCAGAAACCGAGCTTGATTCAAGTATCTGTCCATGTTTATCCTGGAGTATGAGTGTATGTGCTCCTTGAAGGATCCCTTCCTCCCCAACACAGAGGGAGGAAGAATGTAGTGCCTCTTTCTCTGTTGTTTTCATTTCCTTACCGCCTGCTTCTACAGGGAAAAGTTTCACTTCTTTATTTTCAATGAAAGGATAGAATATGCCCATTGCATTGCTTCCACCACCTGCACAGGCAACAATGGAGTCTGGATAACGTCCTTCCTTTTCCATAATCTGTTCTTTAACTTCCTTTCCGATCACACTCTGGAAATCACGTACTATCATTGGGTAAGGGTGGGGTCCCACAACAGAGCCAATGAGGTAATGTGTGTTATTGACATTGGTGACCCAGTCTCTTAGTGCTTCATTGATTGCATCTTTTAAGGTCTTTGACCCAGATTCAACAGCATGAACCTTGCAGCCCATGAGTTCCATTCTGTATACATTCATATGCTGGCGTACGACATCTTTGGCACCCATGTACACTTCAGCTTTAAATCCCATATTTGCGGCAGCCATTGCAGTTGCAGTGCCATGTTGCCCAGCTCCGGTCTCTGCAATGATGCGTTCCTTTTTCATATATTTGGCCAGAAGCGCCTGTCCAAGAGTGTTGTTTAATTTGTGTGCTCCGCCGTGTACGAGATCCTCTCTTTTAAGATATATCTTGATTCCGTATTTTTTACTGAGATTCCTCGCAAAATAAAGGGGTGTTCCCCTGCCAGCGAATTCTGTCATATAATAATCAAGCTCTGTAAGAAATTCCGGATCATCTTTGTAATGTTCATAAGCTTCTTCAAGTTCTTCAAGTGCCGGCATAAGTACTTCGGGAACGAACTGCCCTCCGAATTTGCCATACATTGATTTTTTCATCATCTTCCTCCATCTCTTAAATTAATCAAGTGCATTAACAAGTTCCTTTGTTTTTGTGTATATGTCACCACTTTTGATTATTGAAGTGCCCACAAGCACTGCATCTGCTCCTGCCTCAATAACCTTTTTAATATCTTCTATGCTGTATATTCCACTTTCACTAACTACGATGTGGCATGTGTCGTTGGTTTTGTCAAAATCCCTTATAATCGGAGCAAGTTTAATGGTGGTGTCCAGATTGATTTCCAGAGTACTAAGATTCCGGTTATTGATGCCGATGAGTCTTGCATTTGTTTTAAGGGCTTCTGCAAGCTCATCTTTGTTATGTACTTCTACAAGTGGTTCAAATCCTTTTGATATGGCCAGATTTACCATTTTACCAAGAGTATTTCCAAGAATACCTGCGATTAGTAATATAAGGTCACTTTCGATCTCATCAAACTGGACTTTATTAATGATAAAGTCCTTGCGCAATACTGGTAAGGTTACCTTTTTTCTAACAGCTTCGAGATTATTAGTCGATCCATGGAAAAACTCAGGTTCTGTAAGCACGGAAATCGCAACAGCACCGGCTCTTTCCATCTCCGCTGCTATCTTTGCAGCGTCATCCGGTAATATGTTCATTAATTTTTTTCCAGGTGAAGCTGGTTTTACTTCAGCTATGACGGCAACCTTTTTTTCTTTTTTCTTTTCTTTTATGGCGTTGATGATGTCTCTTTTTTCTTCTGCATTTTTTAAATTTGCCTTCTGTCCAGTCTCAGTTTTAATTTTTGAGATCCTGCTTTCAGTAGATTTCACTATATTATTTATAACCGAGTGCATTTAATATCCACATTTGTGCTTTGATGTATAACTATATACATAGATATCTGAGTATTTAACAATAACGGCGTATAGCCCCATTTTAGGATCCTGTAAAATTGCCCTTGATTTTTGCCTATAATTCTTCTATTCTTCAAATATAAGATTTTTACGATTTCCCTGACAAAAATACACTTAATTTAGTCTTAAAATCTATTTCAAAACAAAATAAAATAAAATAAAATAAAATAAAATCGTAAATTTATATAGGAGGATTTATAATCCTCCTCAGGTAATTAATTATGAAATCTCCGCTTATACCACTAAACGAAGATTCAAAATGGAATTTGTTGTCTAAAATACTGCTTTTTAGCTGTACTTTTAGTGGGCAACCGTAAACTTTGACATTAGCAATAAAAAGGAGTTACAAGCCTTCTCTGAATGAAGATTACATAAGGGGCTATTTTTCTGGCATGTCTGTTCCTTTTGAAATATCAGGCACGGAGAAATTATATGTATGTATAGTGATTACAGAGTATGCTTTTTTCATGTGTAATCTACTGCAATTTGCCTAAAAATTTCCACTGCTCTGTGATCGATAAGTCAAAATTATCTATTTCATTGTGTCTTTATTCCACTTTAGTCCCAGTCCTTCAATTAAAACCCGTGGTCTTTACAGGAATATAGAGATGATTGCTAGTATAATGAAGATTATTACAAGCCATTTTGCAATTGTCATAGATAGCCCCGCAATCCCGCGTGCACCCAGCACATAGGCAACCAGAGCCAGTATCAAAAACAATATTGTAAGTCCGATCAAATCAGCCATTTTATTTCCTCCGTGGATAAATTCATACTCTTTATTATAATCTCTTTATTGCTACACAGAAATTTCGGTCGTGTCCCCCCACTATTGAACTGGTGTTCTGAAAGTCAATAATTCCTTTAATGTCCATACATGATCAGTTATTTTTTCCGCCATTGCCGGAGTTCTTTGCAAGCATTTTCTATTCTGTGAATCAACTTTAACTTTCAGGGAATCATGAGGTTTTATAAAATTATACCATGCCTGAAACAAATCAAGGGATCTCTGGTGCATTTTCATTGTTTTACTGAAATTTACTCCTCTCCTTATGAACCTTGCAAGAGAAGTTCTAATTGTAAGATTTATTCTCTCTATATAGGATGTACCAATATAGTCTTCAGAACAAGCTCCAAGCATCTCAAATATTTCATCCTGATCTCCAAAAACAACACGGTTCACTGTACTTACCACATAGCCTTTTACTCTTTTTTTATATACTTTGATGTACTTCAGATCTTTAACCGGCATTAGTTTTGGCAATGGTTTTCGTCCAATACCTTTGTATTGTGGCAATTCTATCTGGCCATATACATTTA
>Ga0265295_1008433_pt1 | contig 11443 bp, 9 predicted proteins | sample Munlansysbiofilm_FD_192503 | JGI IMG/M metagenome (GOLD analysis project Ga0265295, IMG submission 192503) | Leachate microbial communities from a municipal landfill in Southern Ontario, Canada - Methane capture system biofilm | ecosystem: Engineered > Solid waste > Landfill > Unclassified ... | reverse complement strand
GGTTCTAGCTAATCAAACTCCGACGCTCAATGGTAAAACACCAACCAATCGAGGTAAACTCTTCTGCGCCTCATTTGATTGGGTGGTGAACGAAAGCAACTTTGTTACTTTGTATGAGCAGCGCAGTGCCCAACCTCGCCCAAGTGATCAGCATCGACGTGAGCAAGCTGAACAACGGCGACGTGCTATTGATGAATCTCTGAAAATGCGTGAAGATGCAATCAATAACCTCAAAGCTAAAGTGTATGCAGATATGAAAGCCAAAATGGGTGATCAATTTAACTTTGACGAATACGAAACGGAGTGGAAAAAAAAAGCCCAGCAACTCACTATTTAAACTAATAACTATGCACCCAAAAGAAATTGAAAGCAGAATTGCTCGTATAGGTAAACAACAATATGCTCAAAGAATAGGCATAACAGAAGATTGTTTGAGGCGTATGCTCAATATAGAATTTTTCACCGAACTACAAAAAGTGGGCTATCGTAAAACTCAAAAACACCTTACGGTTTCCCAAATCAATAGGCTAGAGGAATTAGCGGTAAACATTCATTTGTAATTTCCTAAATAATTATTGTTTAATGTGTTATTTATTTGTTTCTTAATTTAATTTAGTAAGGATAAGAAAACTAACCCTACGCCAATAATGGCGTAGGGTTAGTTTTTATTTTAGTCCAGCAATGCTGAAACTTGGCCATCCTCATCGATCGTAATTTGTTTGAATATAGTTGGTAATACTGGATTACCATTTTTATCAAACAGACCGTATTTATTATCGGTCGTTTTCACTCGGAATTGGTGGGTAGTTCTGTTGAATGTTACATGCTTATAAAGGCAAGGAATCACTATTTGACCATTGATATCAATATAACCTCGCAATCCTTCAGTTGATTTTACAGGAATGAGCTCTTCACATCCAAGTACCAATATTTCGGCATAGGTTGGTTCTACAATCACTTTACCTTCAGGTGTCATCAAGCCATACTTTCCATCTTGGTAGAATGCTAAACGATTTGATGCCACCCACATGAAACGCCAATAAGGATAAGGTTGAGAGCCGTCATAAGTTACGGAATACTCCGTACTATGGAGTATCTGTTCTTTTTCATCAATAATGACAAGTTTCCCGTTGACTTTAGCAATAGCATAACCAGCTTCGGTAAATGGTTCCAAATATTCGTAATGTCCGTAGGTGATTCGTTCCTTGTTAGCCGATAATAGGAAATACTCTCTATCGATAGCTATAGCCACTGATTTGTCTTTCGCTTTTGCTCCGATCAAGAGTCGAACATCTTCTACATTAGGGAAGCTTGTTTTTAATTGTTCATTCATAACCATCCAGCAACCATACCATTCTTTTATCCAATACGTCTCTGCAAAATAGATGATCCGCTCATAATTAGGTGCTAATAGCACTTGGTAGTTACTGTCGCAAATTCCGAAACTTTGTTCTCGCCAATTTCTGTCGTTTAGAGGTACGTAGAAGATAAAATGGTCAGTACCTAGAATACGATCAATGACGAATGGTAGCATTTGATTCAGATTGGTGTCAAACGTGGCATGCGTAAGATCTTCATTTGTTAGATCAAACAGATGATCGTTTAGTGCCACCACTGACAAGTAGCCTTCGGCTGGTACCATAATTTCTCCATTGCGTTTAATAATACCTTCTCTTTCTTTCTTCTCGGAGGTACGATAGACGCCATACTGATTTTTAGAAATCTTCACCGAAATGAGATTTTCCACTTGAGATACATTCATAAGCATAATAATTAGAGTTAAACGTTCAAAAAAATATCGCTATAAGGGTTTTAAACCGCAAATTGGCGTTTATGCAAAAATGCCATGTCTGATTATTAGATAGTTATGTTTTATCTTAAAATTGTTTGAAACTTTTCGACTTATAATTGTTATCACAAATTTATATTTACTACTTTTGAAAAACCTCACTACAATCAAAAACTATGGCATATAAAGACTCCTACGGCGTAAAATTCTCTGACGACAAAATAGTACTTGAGAGGTGTCCTAAAAATTTGAAAGGCTCTTACACCATTCCAGAGAATGTATCGGAAATTGAAGATGTAGCTTTCTACTCTTGTTGTGGCTTAACTGAGATACATGTGTCACCAGATAATAGGGCTTACGCCTCGGAACTAGGGGTGGTTTTTAACAAAGACAAAACTATTTTAGTAAGGTGTCCTAGAGGTAAAGTGGGTAGTTATACGATTCCAGACAGCGTAATTAAAATTGAAGCATTAGCTTTTGATGGTTGTGCCGGTTTAGCAAGTATTACCATTCCAAATAACGTAACGGAAATTAGTACATGTGCTTTTGATGATTGTAAGCGCTTAATAGAGATAAAAGTGTCATCAGATAACAAGGTTTACGCCTCGGATCAAGGTGTCCTTTTTAACAAGCAGAAAACTAAATTAATCAGTTATCCTAGAGGTAAAGTTGGTAGTTATGCGATTCCCAACAGCGTAATGGAATTTGAAGACTTTGCTTTTGATGGTTGTAGTAGGTTGACAGCAATAGAGGTGGATGCAGGAAATAATACTTTCATTTCAGATCAAGGCGTAGTTTTTAATAAACAGAAAACTATTATAGTCCGATGTCCAACTGGTAAAGTAGGTAGTTATGAAATTCCGAATACCGTAACAGAAATTGGTAAATTTGCTTTTAGTGATTGTAGTAGATTGACTAGTGTTCAAATTTCCAATAGCATAACGAAAATTGGTGAAAGTGCTTTTGGTGGTTGTGCCCGTATAAAAACGTTTACCATTCCCAACAGTGTGAAGGATATTGGTAGAGCTGTTTTTGCTGGGTGTACTAGTTTGACAACCCTAACTATTCCTGACAGCATTACGGAAATACGAGGAAGTACTTTTTCGGAATGTAAGCGCTTAACAAATATAAACATCCCCAATAGCATAACGAAAATTGGTGATAATGCTTTTTTTGGATGTGGAAAATTAACAAGTATAACCATCCCCAACAGTGTAACGAAAATTGACCGAGCCGTCTTAAATTATTGTAATAGTTTGTCTGAGATAAGGATTCCGAAAGGGACTACTTTCAAATTTATTGAGTGTGGTTTGCTTGAATATCTAGATTTACTAGTAGAAAAAGATATTTAACAACAACATAATCTAGGATTTACGGCAAAGAGTTACTTGTAACCAGCTCGAAAGAGAGCGATATTATTAGCCAAAATTCTATATTTATTTTTTAACTTTTATGTGTTTTAATGTTTATTACAAATTTTATTTCTTACTTTTGAAACACTTTAACTAATTAATAACTACTTAATAAATAATTTAAATTCGAATATAGTGGAAATAAGTGCGATGACGTGCACAAACACAGGTGTTACCAGCAATCCGAAAAAAAACGTTAGAGTACGACACAGATTGGCTGACTTGAGTTATACTTTTGCATAAATTTAAGGAAAGCTGAAAACTTTACAGAGTAGGTAAAAAATCAAAAAACAAAAAACAAAGAGTTATGGCAAATTATTATTGCGAGTATTGTGGACAAAAATTTTCAAGTGTCATGAGTTTAACGGCAGCAATTTGCCCTCGCCATCCAAATGGAGTGGGAAAAGGAAAACACAAATTATATGAAGGAAGTGAGAAGACAAAATACACATGCAAGTATTGTGGACAAACATTTAATTCTTTAAGCTCATTAACCGCAGCAATTTGCCCTCGCCATCCAAATGGAATGGGAAAAGGAAAACACGCTCCAGCTTTATAAGTATGGAAAATTTTACTGCTATTGACTTTGAAACCGCACAGGGTTATCGTTGGAGTATTTGTCAAGTTGGACTTATTCGAGTCGAAAACGGCATTATTATCAATGAATTAAACTTATTGGTTCAACCACCGAATAATTACTATTGGAACAGGTTTATTGATATTCATGGAATTACGCCCGAAAAAACAGTAAGCGCTCCAACTTTTGATAAAATCTGGCACAAAGTAGAACCATTTATAAATGGACAAACCGTTGTAGCACATAATGGTTTGTCTTTTGATTTTCCTGTTTTAGCTCAAACGCTTGATTATTATGGCATTCCAGAACCAGAGTATACCAGGCGTTGCACTTACAGGATTTACAGAGATAACCTTGCTTCCTTATGCCGAAATCATCACATTGAATTAAATCATCATGATGCATTAAGTGATGCGCGAGCGTGTGCGGAGTTGTATATAAAACATTTACAAAATTCCAATTAAACAATTTATATATTTAGCAATGAAAAGCAAAACGGCATTTAAGACGATAAGAGAATTCCTTTTTCAGGAAAATAAAGTATTTATTATACCCAATTATCAACGTGGTTATAAATGGTCTGTAAAATATGACAATAAAGAATCTGCAGTTGAAAAATTAATGGTTGATCTCACAAAAGCGTATAAAAATCAAGAATATTTTTTACAAGGTGTCACAGTCTCAGAAACTATTGATAATCAGATAATCCTTATTGATGGTCAACAAAGGACTACAACACTTTTTCTGTTGCTTTGGTGTCTTAATAAAAGTTATGTGGAAAATATCAATTTGGTATATGATATTCGCGAGGAATCAAAAAAATATATAAATTCATTAAAGTCGAATAACTTTGATTCTATGGATTTTGATTTAAAAGGTAAAACTCAGGATGTTTTTTATTTTATAGAAGCGATAACCCAAATAAATATAAAGTTAAAAAATATTGATGACAAATCAGCATTTTATGATTTCTTACTTGACAAAGTAAAAATTCTTTATATTATCATAGATATTGAAAAAGCAACAAGTACATTTACGATGATGAATGGAACCAAGGCAACAATGCTCCAAGAAGAATTAGTTAAAGCAGAGATGTTAAGAAGGGTTTCATTGCCTGATATAGTTGAGAAACAAGTCTCGACATCTGAAGATGATAATCTAATCGATATAAAAGAGATTATCGCAAAAGATTGGGAAACAAATGCATTACGCAGTCGGTATGCTCGCGAATGGGACAAATGGCTTTATTGGTGGAATAGTAATAATGTTAAATCTTTTTTTGGAACAGAGAAACCAATGGGATTGCTTTTAGATTTGTATCTGTATAACATAGATATAAAAAATAAATCATTCGATTTTGAAAATTTCAGAACTATACTTATAGAAAATGGAATAAACGAAAAACAAAGAACAAAAAATGTATTCAAAGAATTGCGTGATTTGCAAAAATCATTTGAAGATATTTATAATGTTCCCCAAATACATAATTACTTAAAAATGTCATTTTTATGTTCAAAAGATATAAAGGACAAATTTGAAATAATTAATTATTTTATCAAGCAAAAAAATGATATAAAAAAATTAGAAGATTATTCAAAATGGAGATTAGTAGATGCTACTCACAGGCAAATTACTAAATCAAATGAATTAAACGATGATGAAGACAGAAAGGAAGATAAGGCTAAGAAAGCATTAGAACTACTTTCACAAAAGTTTGTGTATGGATATAATAATGATTTAGCCTTAAAGCAACTACTTCGTTTAAATGTTGAAGAGGATAACAAGTTGAATGATGGAAGAGGTCGCAAGTTTGATTTTAATATTTATGGAGATAAATCATTAGAACACATTCACCCCAAATCAAAAGCATATCATAGAGCAAATATTGAAAAAGATGGAATAATTGAAGTTGTTTATAAAGATGGTAATGATAATATTATAGATACGAATAAGCGAGATAGCGTTAAGTGGTTAAATAGAGATGAGATGGAAGATGATTATAGTGAGCATTCTATTGGAAATTTACTCCTACTTGCCAAAAACGATAATTCAAAATTTAATGACAGCCCTTTCAATATTAAAAAGAAGATATATTTTGATATAAATGAAGAATTTAAAAGTAGAAATTTACTTCATACAATTTCTGTTTTTGCTGAGTCAAATTGGACAAAAGATGAAATAAAGCAAAATCAAGTAAAATTTATTGCGAGATTTAAGCAAGATTATGGTATTAACGATTAATTTGTAATAAGAATGAAAGCAAATGATTTTAAACTTGAAAGTGGTCAGGAATACACACTTAAGCAACTTTTTAATGGTAAAAACAAAATAGTAATACCTGATTTACAACGAGATTATTGTTGGGGAGATAAGGCATGGAATAAAGATGCAGATAATTACACAGAATTAGTTTCGGGGTTTATAGATAATCTTATATCATCTTTTAATGAAAAGCCAAATGATAATCTAACATTGGGCTTAATTTATGGATATGAAAATCCTCATTTTTCTATTCAGCTATGCGATGGTCAACAGCGTTTAACTACCCTATTCCTTTTAATAGGTATAATAAATAGAAATACAGAAAACAACTTTTTCAAGGATATTCTTATATCTGAGGCGGAGTTACAAGATGACAGAGAGCCAAATTTGCAGTATGCTATTAGGGAAAGTACTCTGTATTTTTTAAGTGATTTGGTATGTGAATTCTTTTTGCAGAAAAACATCAAGATTGAAGAAATAACTAAAAAAAATTGGTATTTCAATGAGTATGATTTAGATGCATCAATTCAAAGTATGCTTAAAGCAATCAAAATAATAGATGCTAAGCTTATCAATATAGATTATACTGCTTTCGGAGAGTTTATTGTTAATAAACTTCAAATGCTTTACTATGATATGGGGCACAGAACACGAGGTGAAGAAACATTTGTTGTAATTAATACCACTGGTGAACCTTTGACGGCAACTGAGAATTTAAAACCAATACTTATAGGAACGATAAGTGATGAACTAATTCGAAAAAAAGTTTCTAAAGAATGGGAAATTCGTGAAGAATGGTTTTGGCAAAACAAGCAACCAACTGAACAAACATCTGATGAGGCCTTAAAGACTTTTTTAATATGGTATTGGCAGATACATTTATTACAAGAAAAGTCATGGAAAGATAAAAGATCTAGTGAACTTAACCCCAACGCACTTTTTCAAAAAACACCAATTGTTGTTGAAGATCAAGAAGAGTCTCCCGATATTGATAAGTGGGAAAAAGCTAGAAACCTTGAAACACTTCATAAATATTTTACAGCTCTTCAGCAATTAGTGAATATATGTAAAAAAGAAGATGAAATTGGAAGAGTTCTTAAAACAATATATATAGGTGACAAAACAATAAATAAAGGTGATATTACACTTTCATGGTTCAGGTCAACTAAAGTTAGTTTAGACATAGTTTTACCATTAATTGCTTATGTGGAAAAATTCGGAACTGATAAATTATATCGTTTCGTTCGTCGAATTCGAAGAAATTATTATGATAATATTTGGGAAGAACGAAACAAAAATTATTTAGACTGGAGACATATTGTTCAAATAATAGAGTATTCTGATTCAGAAGATGATGTTTTGAATTTTGAAACACTTCCAAGGCAAAGCGAGTTCAAAAAAATATCTAATGTCACTCTTAATGAATGGTATAATGATTATGAAAAGCAAAAAGTAAAACTTAGCAATGACCAAAAGATTGAAGTAGAGAAATGGGAGGATCATCAGGATTTTATGGGTGATTTGTCATTCTTCCAAAACTTTGAATCTTTTGTGAAATTAAAAAACAGTTTTCTTAATTATACCAGCATAATTGATTTGATTAGAAATAAGGAAAATAATCCTATTTCAAATACATATAGGCTTTTCCTATTGTTTATTGGATGCGAAAAAGTAGAACACAAACCACGTGTTTCATGGGATATTGAAGGTGTACTTTTCTCCACTGTTAGCAGAAATCACCTGAAATTAGAGGAATTCAAAAAACTTTGTAATTATGATTCAAACGATTTAGAAAATTATTGTATAGTTTATATAAAAAATAAAATTAAAGAATTGGATCTATTTAATTTAACTGAAGAAAATTATACTACAGACAAAGCTATTAAATGTTGGTTAGCTTTGAAAGTGTTTAATGCAAATAACGAAAATGAATGTTTAGCCTATTACGATGGTAATAACTCGGACGAAGGTGTGTCTGTTTATAAAAATGTATCTTCTAACTTACTTGTTGATTCAGAGCCTTTTTCAATTGCAAATATGATTTGTGGTTTTGGTGTTAAATCTGGTGGAAGTGGTTCCTATATTCATTACACTGGTGAGTCTAATTGGAATAAACCAAATATTATTGATACACCGTTTTCAGGTATAAAATACTCTGAAGTTGAAAGAAATAAAGATCAATTACGTAAGAACCAAAATGTAATTGATGATATTATCAACATAATCAACACTTAATAGATTAATTACTTTAGATAATAATCACCTCTGCCATCCTTTGTCTTACTCTGTCCCTATTTTTGCATAAAAAACAAAAGATATGGAACAGAATATTAGAATTAGGCTTTTAGAAAGCATTGGAAAAATCTATGAAGAATCAAAAGATTGCAAACTCGAACCTGCATTTTTTGAAACTGTAGAGAATGACCTAAATGTACTTTCGGATTATTTTGGAATTTCAAACACGCAATCGTTACTGGTGGCAATGATTTTTTCGCTAAATTACAAAGGAGACACAGTAGATTTTAACGATTTAACTGAATATTTCGATTGTAACCCTATGAAATTACTTGAGTATAGCAGTGATTTTGAAAATCTATATTCTAAAGGAATTTTTAAGAAGGAGAAATCAAGACATAGAATTAAATTGGCTTTGTCAAATGATCAGTTTACAATAAATGAAAAAGTTACAGAAGCCATTTTGAATAACATGCCATTACCGAAACTTGGCGATGAAGAAGTTGGTGATGTATTTGAATTCTTAGAAAATATTTGTAAAATTGGAGAACGACGTGATGCAGACGAAATATCAACAAATGAGCTATTACTTCAATTAATACAATTGGTAAATTCGAATGTGCATTTTCCTTTAATAAAAATGGTTAATGATTATAATTTTAAACCAGAAGATACTTTTGTTTATTTGTATTTAATTTGGAAAACCATATGTGGAAATGAGTTAGTGGATTTAAATACTATGGTCGAAGGTGTCTTTGACAAACCAACTCGAAGAATTCAGTACGTTCAAAAAATTATGTCAAATGAAAATACCTTAATACGTAATGGGTTGATTGAAATAGTAGAAGCACGATTTTTAAATGATACTGGAATAAAACTTTCAGATAAATCCTGCAAATTGATTGAAGAATGCGGGGTGAAATTATTGACCAAAAAGAAAACCGATCAAAATAATACTATTGCTCCAAATCAAATATTTACAAAATATCTATTTTATAATGACGCTGAAGCAAAGCAACTTAGTGTTTTAAAGCAAATTCTTCAGGATGAGAATTTCACAGCAACGCAACAACGGTTAGCTGCAAAAGGGTTACCAAATGGTATAACAGCTTTATTACATGGTTTTCCTGGTACAGGTAAAACAGAAACAGTTCTGCAAATCGCTAAAGAAACCAATAGAGAAATTATTAAAGTTGATATTAGTCAATCAAAATCGATGTGGTTTGGTGAAAGTGAGAAGATTATTAAGCGTATTTTTACAAATTACAAGTCGTATGCGAAAGATTGTGAGCTAAAACCTATTTTATTGTTTAATGAGGCTGATGCAATTTTTGGGAAACGTAAAGAAATCGGCAATTCAAATATCGACCAAACTGAAAATACAATTCAAAACATTTTACTTGAAGAGTTGGAAAGTTTTGATGGTATATTTTTAGCAACAACTAACTTAGTGAAAAATTTGGATACGGCGTTTGAAAGACGTTTTTTGTTTAAAATTGAATTTCATAAACCAGAAAATTCAATTAAATCAAAAATTTGGAATTCAAAACTTCCAACGTTAACTGAAAATGAGTGCAATACACTTGCAAATCGTTTTGATTTTTCGGGAGGTCAGATTGACAATATAATTCGCAAAAATGAAATATATGAAATTTTACATGGAATTACAGTTGATTTCAATAGTATTGTAGAATTTTGCAATTCAGAATTACTATTAAAAAATAAGTCTTTCAAAGTTGGTTTCACTAAAGAATAAAAATATATGTCGAAAAGAGAATCAATAACACGTTATAGCCTGATTATTAAAAAGTTGAGAAAGACCCCAGCAACTTTTAATGAAATTTCAGATTATCTTTTGTTAGAATCAGAATTGCAAGAGTACAATTTTAATGTTTCAAAACGAACTTTTAAAAGAGACATAGAAGATATAAGTTCGCTTTATAATATCGATATTGTTTATGATTTTTCGAGAAAAGTTTATTATATCGACTTTGACGAACAATCTGAAATAAACGAAAGAATTTTTGAAGCTTTTGACACTTTTAATGCATTGAATATTAGCGACAGACTTTCTGATTATATTCATTTTGAAAAACGGGGCCCGCAAGGAACTGAAAATCTTTTTGGTTTATTACACGCTATTAAAAACAAAGTGCAGATTTGTTTTTCGTATCAAAAATTCTGGGAAGACATTGTTACTTTGCGGGTTGTTGAACCATACGCTCTTAAAGAATTTAAGAATCGCTGGTATGTTTTAGCTAATGACATTAAAGATAACAAAGTTAAAAGCTTTGCTTTGGATCGTTTAACTGAGTTGGAAGTTACGAAGAAAAAGTTTCAATTACCCAATAATTTCAACACAAACGAACACTTTAAATTTTCGTTTGGCATCATTAGTCCAAACGGACATGAACCGCAAGAAGTAATACTGTCATTTGATCCATTTCAGGGAAAATATATAAAAACTTTGCCATTACACGAGTCACAAGTTATTCTTAAAGACAACGAACAAGAACTACTAATAAAACTTAGTTTGTATATAACACATGACTTTTTTATGGAAGTATTGTCATTTGGAGAAAATGTAAAGGTCATTCAACCTGACAGTTTAATTTCTGATTTAAAACGAACATACAAAAACGTTTTAAAGCTTTATTCTTAAGCGCCCAAAAACCCATCAATACCTCACGCAAGCTCAAATCAATAGGCTAGAGGAATTAGCGGTAAACATTCATTTGTAATAACCTCGAAAGCGACCAGTAATGGTCGCTTTTTTTGTACTAATTAAATTTTTTGGAAAACATTGTGATTTTATGTGTTTTTGTTTTTTGTTAGAAAAACCGCAAAAAATTAAAAAAACTTTTTTGTAAAAACTTGTTAATTACAAAATAAAACTTTACATTCGTTGCGCCCAATAGTATAAAAACGCAATTCTTAAATGCTTTTTATAAATGTAATTAAATGATTTATTTATAAACAATTATAAATTTAACAAGGGATTCATTTACGAATGTTTTGAATTGGGAGTTACGTAAATAATACGTTGGCAGTAATATCAAAAACGAAATAAACAATTAAATAAGGAGAAATTAAAAATGAAAAAAATGAATTTGAAAGTTTTATTAGCAGCAGTAATAGTATTTGCTTTTTGTGCTTGTTCGACTAATA
>Ga0265295_1008432_pt1 | contig 11444 bp, 6 predicted proteins | sample Munlansysbiofilm_FD_192503 | JGI IMG/M metagenome (GOLD analysis project Ga0265295, IMG submission 192503) | Leachate microbial communities from a municipal landfill in Southern Ontario, Canada - Methane capture system biofilm | ecosystem: Engineered > Solid waste > Landfill > Unclassified ... | reverse complement strand
GCTAACGAATTGTTCGACGTACTCTGGAGGATCGGCACCCCCGAAGCTCACGAGGAGATGATCACTGTCGCGACGGCCTTCGCCGAGACGGGGGACGGCAATGCCATGGGCCGTCTTGGAAGAGCGTACAGGGACGGCAAAGGCGTAGGGAAGGATTTAAACAGAGCAATTGAGTGGACACGCAAAGCCAAGGATAACAACATAAACTGGGCAAACCAGTTACATGACTATCTCTGGGAGCGAGGCATGTCTGGGGATTACGAAGAGGCATTCAAAGGGTCTCTAACAATGGCAGAGCAAGGCGACCCTTGGGCCGCAGTCCACATAGCATTATCGTACCGCTATGGCAAAGGCGTAAATAAAGATTTAGGTAAGGCAATCGAGTGGATGCAAAAAGCTTCCGACAAAAATAATGAATGGGCCAAAAAAGAGGTAGCCTTCATTATCGAAGAATACTAGGCATTAGAAAAACCGTATTGAAACGGAAATAATTATGAACACTGGGTCATTAGGGTCTATGCTATCCATCGTTGATTGCAACAAATGGCAATCGAATATGGTTTAGAACGACTTCAACATCTCAATCGAAGATTGATATAGTTCACGTACATTAGAATCATCTAGATCGAATTTACATAGAAGGCTGGCTTCCCCTATGCAATCGATGTCATTGGAATACAATAACCACTCGATAAGGTAGCGTCTGCACCACTTCTTAGTAACTGCAGAATTCATCAGAGTAATGGCTTTGCCCACATCTTTGGCGACAATATCGCCTTTGTAATATTCAAGGGCAAGTGCACCAACGGAATCAAGATCCCCCTTTCTGGATAAGCCTTCTAGAATGTCAATCGATTCTTTATGATTATTCTTTCCGCAATATTTTAGTCTGGAAGAAAGGTACCTCCTGCATTCATCATCATCATAATTACGAAGAAGATCTATGCAGGCTTTACGATTATTTGATGCATCTAATGATTTTGCCACGATTAGGGCAATGTCCGCAGGGTCTCCTGGAACGTATAATTCAACAATTCTTTTTGCGTGTTTCTCTTTAGATTCAAATAAGGATCTAATTAACAAATGTCGGTCCTCTTTTTTACTAGACTTCATATATAAATCTTCGGCCAATTCGATAGCTTGTTCAACATCTTGTTTTATTGTAAGGCCTCCAAGCCTACCATTGGTTAGCCCCCCGATCAACAGGCGATAAGCTGAGAGCGATCCGCTCTCTACAGCATACTGCAATATTGAAATGCCTTTATTCTCAGGTTTGGATAAATCTTCTTTGGCCTGTTTAAATAACTCAGGATAATTTGTTTTATAGAATTCATATGGTTCTTTGTAATATGGAGAGTTTTTTTTCACAATTGTATTCATTATGTATATTTTCTTGAATTTATCATATTCTTGGACGTCAAACACGGAACAATACTTGCTCAAAATCCCCATCGTTTCTAAGATTGCCATCGTTCTCATACATTTGTCGCACCACCCACAATGGCCCCCCGCCCTTGTAATGGAGATATTCCAACAACAATTCAGATGATTTTTTACCAAGGAGTCAGAAATGGATAATAGTTTTTCTTTGCGGCTATTGCTGAAGCCCTGACTATAAAAACGCAATCCAGGCGTGCTAAAACTAGATGCAATCGCGGGATCATAAAGACAACAATCATAATCAGTAGGTTCGGTGAAAGAAAATGAATCGGCACCATAACCCGAAGACGCGTAGAAGTATCTACTGAATAATTTTCCAAGCGCCAATACTGAGGAGAGATTATAGAATGAGTGGTGCATGTGAAAAAATTGACTCCTAAATACATTCAAGCTGTTGGATGTTATATTTATCAAGGGCAACCCGAGCTCATCTGATAATAGCTCCATCTCATTGAACACGCTCCGTGAATATGCCCCCCCACATGAAATATTACAAAGATGTGTCAATTTGAACGATTTGAATTTAGAACAATGATAGTCATCGATAGCATAAGCTGAATCGACGCCCAAGGAAATACCAGTCCCCACGGCTCCACTAGACACAAAGTCTGGAAGAGTTCCGCACTCTATATTAATCTTTGAAAAGTGTTTGTTGTTTTTTACTAAAGGAGGCAGCAGACATTTTTCAATGTTATGCAAAAGCGTTTCAGAACAAGGGGCTTCGCAATATATATCATATCCATCTTTCATCGCACATGGTAATACTAGAGCCAGAAATGCATCAATACGGTCAGAAGTGAGATATTTTCCATATTCCTCGGGAACACTATACCAAAGGGTACGGATATTTCCATTGGCCGTATTGTGATCATAACCATCAGAGAACGTTAAGTCGCACATCATCACATGTTGATCTGACAGGCGGACGGACCGTGGTTTTCCAAGGGTAATAAAAAGTCTACCTTCCATGTTATCTTACACGAGTTGGCATGGGAGTAAAGGTTAATAAATTTATTCAGACACTCCCCGAAATATAAATGATAAGACGGCACAACGAGCGCCCAAATCTGCATTGTAAACTGAGCTAAGAAAGAGTGGTTCGACGTCCTTTTGGGACATGCATTACCGAACTCCAAAATGGAGGAAATTATGGTCTGTCGTCGCTTAACTGGAAACGGTCCGGCAATGGGGTGTCCTGGGAAGGCTTACCTTGATTGTGAAGATGTTAAAGGAATTCAGTCAAGGCGACATAGTAGGTACATAAAGTTTCTGATAACAAAAATAAATGGGCCAGTAAAAGAGCTCGCTATCACCAAAAGCTTATGGAATAGAAATATCGCATCAAAACGGAAATGTTGATAAATGCGGGACGCCATCAAAGCGCGTGCTATCATTCAGCAATCACTTATTATTATTGGGCGGCGACGCAGATTTAGAAGCAGCACTTACAAAATATTCGGAATTGAGATCATTTAGGTTGAGTAGGGCATCGGGATCAAAAATCAATTGCGAGCCCGAGGAATTCATAAGCAGCATGTCTGTCATCATGCTGAAAAATCATGTCGACCTCAATAATGAACGAGGTTATGAGGAAATCTCACAGGAGTTTTTCAAAAAATATGGCTCTATAATGGATGCAAATCCAGTTAAGAAAATGATACTTGTTGAGAGGTACCTCTCCGATTCTAATGAAGAAAACAGACGAGACAACCAGATAATGAAATAGTTATCGTTCTACATAAGGCAAAAGTATGCTGGCATTCACTCTATACAGATTAAGGGTAAGAATGATTATTATAGTGAATTATCGAATGGGATCGACGAAGTAATTTCATTGGAAGAGCGAATTTTCCTTTCTGATTTCGATGTAAATATTTTGTTGGAAAACGATTTGATTAAAAGTACGATAGAAACGAAAGGACGCCTTAGAGAAATCAATGAAGAAATGTTGACATACCGCTTCTTCATAATCAGAAACAATAAGGTAATCTTCAATTCTGGTCGCGTAAAAGAGCCCACATTTGATTATAAAGTCGAGAAGAACGGAGCATATCTGATACAGGGCTATGTACACTGCGGCGATCATTTCCAATATAAAAAGTCAAACACGGTTGAATACTACACAGACACTTTCAAAAAAATTGCGGAAGATATCAGAGATTCACCAATCAGTTACGTCCCCTCTCTGGCCCACACCAGAAGACAGAATCCGTTTCAAGATATTGTTGTCTATATCGGCTCATCTACGTTTGATATAACAAGATATGTTTCTGAATTCGGGCTCACGGAGGCGACCAGAATTGAGAGCGAAGAGTTGGGTACGATATCATTGTTCTCGGAAGAATCAATCACCACCGGAGACTCCGTAAGGTGCTTTTCAGGTTTTGTCAAGTCCGGTGATAGAATATTATTCGGGCCAGATGAATTATGCGGTCGCGATATTTCTGATGAGAACTATGGGTGTTTCACATGTGCGATAATTGATAAGAATAAAGGTACACTTCACTTTTTTAGGGATTTTTGTTCATATGGAAAAATATATGTGTACAAAGGAAGCGGAGGATACATCTTGTCCAACAGATATAGCACACTTCTTCGACTGTTAGTGCGCATGGGATATAATCTTTCATTCGATTACGAAAAAACACTTTTATTTCTAACAACCTTCAACTATGTCTTGCTACAAAATTTCGCAAGACAGATGGACATTACAGAAATAACGCAACTCACTCCTGAGTCCGAAGTATTCATCTGTGGTAATGATTTAAATATAAGTTTTAATACAGAAGTATCAAGAATATTATCTCGTTCCAATGATGTTGATTATAGCCAGTATGAGAGAAAAATAAGGGTTGCTGCGGACGAAGTGAGAGAGAACGTTCGGTGCGGACTTAATTCTTTTCCAGAGGTCATGGTCGATTTGACTGGCGGGTTAGACAGCAGAGCGGTATTCGCGGCGTTAACCTCGATGAAAACGGATTCTAACAAAATAAAGATTAACGCTCGCGGGAAGGGCGAAGACAAAGATGTGAGCCTCGCAGTGGATTTAAATTCGTTTTATGACTACGATTTTGTGAATAAAAAATTTCACGCGAACAAAAAAGAATTCTTCGATTCAGATGTTTATTGGCGCAATGAGTTTCTAGGTACTATCTATTCAGGAGTGGGATCTCCAATATGTTCAGAATTGATATGTGAAATGACAGGGGGGACAGGTGATGCCTTCGGAAGACCAGAGTATTCAAGACATCATTTTGACGACGTAGGTGAGTACTCCGAAAACAGTTTAAGTATGGCTGAAGCAGCGTGGCAAAAACAAGTGGTGTCGTCGTCGATTATCCAGTCCAGCGGCACACATAGGACTTTCACTGAAAGACTGAGCGAGGAAATAGACAAAATTACTGGCTCTTCTGTCATGGAAAAATACGATTTAATCTACTTTTTTTATAGAAATGGATACCATTTCAACCCAGAACCTGAATATAATAACGGAACGTTTATTTGGATGCCTCTCCAGAGCAAAAAACTGTTCGAACTCTATCATATAACACATGATACATTTCGGAGTACGAGATTGGAACTTGATTTGATCAAAGTGATGAATCCCCTTCTGGTCGAAATACCGTTTGCCAGCGAAAAAGACAATATCGATTTTTCCAAAAACGAATATAGCCTTATTGGAGATTGTGCAAATTATCTAAAGAACATTGCAGTCAACCCCAAGGAAACGATGGATAGATGGGTCGAGTCCACAAAGAGCAGAGGATATGTGATTAATAACAAGGTAAATGACCACGGAACTAATGAAGACCTGGTTCTGAGGTTAATAAACAAGATAAAAATACTTTTCCGCATCAGAAATGGATATTATTTCAAAGAGGCAGGCTATGGATTATTATACTACATTTTGTCAAACCTAGGTTCGGCTGGAAGAATGAGGACGCTGTATTACAAGGTTTCATCCATAATTGATCAGGTCAGAATAATTAATGATGATGAATCGTCAGACACTTATGCGCTGTGTACAGATCAGTTAACCAACTACCAGGCGAAGCCCGAACTGCAGTCGATAATGGAAAAGGCCGGTCCCGAGATAGATGGATAATTGCACAGCAACGATTGTGCATCACTCCTTTAACGTGCATACTAGGATTAGGTCGTCGCCCTTCAGACCATATAGGCCAAGTGTTCCGGCGTCGTAGCTATCAATATTCCATCGTATATCTACGTCGAGCCCGCGCTGTTCAAGTATCCTTTTGTAGTCATACAGGTCCGTTCCGAGCTCGGATATATAATGCATCTCCTTTCCGGTGTTTTTGACGGGTAATGTAATAAGCACGATGCCTTGCTTTTTTAGCTTCGATAATGTATCCCCTATGGCTTTTTCCGGATTTCCATCCTTCCTGAGAGTGTGGCAATGGACGATTACATCGTACGTGCCAGGCAGTTCAGAAAGCCTGTCGATGCCACAAATTTCAATATTAAGTTCCTTCAATACTGGTCTCATGCTCGCTGGAGAGTTAACAAAAAGCACATCGGGAGCAACACGGTCTAGAGGTAATCCGCTCAATGCCAATACAGCGGTCCTGTGTCGTTCCAGCGAACCGCACTCCGGGCACATGGCATTGTCTCTCAGACTCTTCCCGTAAGGCCTGAAGATAGACGTGTTACCACACAGGGGGCATAGGTTTTTATTAACCGAGAAAGGGCTACAGTCGTAAACGGAATGAACACTAAGTTCTGTGAGTTCCTCTCCGTAGTCTTTGGCGTTGACGACGGATTCAAAAACCATTTTTGAGTAGTAATCTATTTCCCCTGCAAGGATGCCGGAGATGTTTGCGGTCCGCCTCATCATCAGTACAGAACGAGAATTGTAAAGTCTCGGATCGATGAAGACCGACTCCGTTGCGGTCGTCTCTCCATTTATCGCCTCCGCACTGCCCCGCATGATCAACATTGAAAACGAATCGTTCAGATGATATGTTTCACTGTTTTTCAACAACGATTTAGGCAATCTGTAGAAGCCAACATCAGTTTCCGATCTGGTTTTCAATTGAAGATTCTGGACATATTTTCCTCCAGCACATCTGGCCAAAAAGAACAAAGGAGTGTCGAACGGAGTATTGTTCGGTATCATTTTGACGGAAAGGTCATAAAAAAACAGCCTGCGCAGTTCAGAAAGCACTCTCCGGTCGCGTATGTCATAACAGATCAGTTCATCACTGGGGTCCATAGTACTCCTGAAGTCTACGAGTTCATCTATGTTTTTCAGGCAGGAACAATCCGCAAGAAAAGAGACGGTCTTGCCCGGAAGGCCTTCGGATGCAAGCAACCCTATCGGTGAGACATTATATCTCTCTCTGATTTCGGCGTCGATATCAGCAAGCTGGCGGTCGTTTCTCCCTCCTATTTTGTTATCCAGCCAGAGGGAGCTTTCCTGTGTTCCGTCGATATACCTGAGCTTTCTGTTCGTGCCTGCGAGTACCGTGGGGACATTGTTCATAACTTCGTTTATCTTAAGCCATAGGTCGTCTCCAAAAAGACATGTCTTAGTTATAACCTGTTCGTCGAACGCTTCCTTGGAAATGATTCTGGGGGGATACAGTATTCCTCCGGCACCGGTGGCTATCGCGAATATCGAAGGGTTTCTGTACAAAGTCTTGTCCATAATAATCCAGGAATTATACGGGTCGACCATCCCATCCGTAAAAGTCATTCTGTGAACCCTCATTCCCGAAACCGCATCAGGAAATCTTTCATATGAATCTAGGAGAGTTTTGATCATATTAGGGTCATATTCGATGTCATCATCAACTGTGATGACTGCATGGTCCGGGTATTCGAGCATCGTGTAAATGTATTTTTTATGTGACTTGAGGTCCCTGCAGAATCTGATATCCAGGCCGCTCTTTTCCAGTTTTAACAGATTCTTGGGCAAATCCCTTTTCCTGTTTGGGAACTGTTCTTCCGCCAGCCATAAAATGATCCTTTCAGGTAGGACGGTACTTTCAAAGATTGAAATGATGGTTTTATGTACGGTGCCTATCCGGGCGGGATATGAAGTTAGGGAAACGATCAAACCCTCGTATACCGGAGTTTCACTGTGTTCTCTCGACTTTCTGCTGGCTTTCATGTGCGATACAAGCCTCTCTGCGGATTTCTTCAGGTACAGAGGCAGGAACCCCATCTTATGGTTCTTAATAAGGTCATACCTGTGAGACCACGAATAGCCCCCGGTTGACCCATTGAAGCTAGACATGTCAAGTGTCTGAAAAAAGGCGTGTAGTTGTAGATAGATACGGAACTTGTAGATAGGATGCGCCCGGTCGTAGAACTTAAACATGTCAATCAGGGATGCGTCGATGATCAGTCTCTTGATTTCGTCGCTTTTGTTTATGTAGGCCGAAAAGGTCGAATCGAAAGCGGAAAAGTGTGCGTCGTAGTACTTGGAGCGGGTCGTGCCTATCAGCGATTTGCTGTTGTTAATCCGGTAATAAAGCAGTATCTCCTTAGTAATCATTATGTTGCGGGCGCAAAGAATAAGTTTGAAGTAGAACGATCGATCGTTCGCGCATTTTATTTCGTCGAATAAAATCTCATTGTCAACTATCAAATCGCGCCGGCAGATTTTGTTCCAGGGAACCACGACGTTGTGGATGAAAAAGGAGGGGTTATTATCAAAATTTGTAATGTAGTCATCCGTTTCGAAAGCTTTTACTGAAGGAGTGGAAACCCCCGTCACGTTGTCATAGAGGTATTTCTGGAAAATGCACACATCTACTCCGGAATCAATCAGTTTATTGCATACGGTTTCATAGGCCCTAGAATCAAGCCAGTCGTCGGAGTCGAGAAAATGAATGTACTTCCCGCTGGCTAGCCTGAGGCCGTTGTTCCTCGCCGCTCCAGCCCCTAGATTATTCTGCTCGATCAATCGGACTCTAGCATCTTTCTCTGAGTAATTTTTTATTATTTCCCGGGATTCATCGTCTGACCCGTCATCAACACATATGACTTCGAGGTCGGTCAGAGTCTGGGTAACTACACTGTCAAGGCACTGGCAAATAAATTCAGACGAGTTATATACTGGAATGATTACAGACAATAAGGGCGTTTCCGCCATACCATCACTCGGCAGCTCTTTTGTTGAGATTATTCTTCTTTCTGGCAAGTATGATAACGTCCTTGGGCTCCATTCCGTAGATGTACGAGATAGTAGTTCCGCACAAATCTTCCGCCGTGATTGTCTCCACTTCGAAGTCGCGCCCTTCAATACGCTTGATGTAATCTGTACCGTAGTGCCGGGGCATCGAACCAACATCAGATGTTTCGCTGCTCTTCATATAGACGCTTAGCATCGCAATCCCGTCGTCGGATAACACTCTGTTCATCTCATCAAGGACTGCAAGGTCGTCATCTACCCTGTCCAGGACGTAATTCGCGAGTATCACATCTACGCTGCCGTCTTCGTAGCTTGTTTTTTTCAATTCATCTAGACCGTGCGAATGATATTCTATGTTCGGCAAGTGGTTAATATTGTATCTGATGCACTGTTCTGGTACAGCATGGAGAACACGGCAGGATTTCATTTTTAGATAGTCCGTAGATGCAAGGAAAAGGTAATACAGTCTTGTCCTTTCGATTGATCCGCACTTTGGGCACCTTGCGTCTGGTCTAGGGTGCTCGATTCCAAAAGGTTCGAACCTACCGGAATAATTGCACACGGGGCAGAACCGAATCCCCTCTGGATTATTTGCTTTGATGGCTTCAGTTGCAATAAAATCAATCCCAGGTCTCATAAGCCTGGCAAGCCTTTATCGGTTAATAACAGTTATGGGATGCGAGTACATTTGAAATCTCTGCGCTCTTCTTATTCCGCATTAGGCCATGAAAGGCTGGGGCTGGAAGAAAGATATTTAATAATAATCGCATGTGTGCTGTCAACGGCGATGATCCTCAATTCGGGGAATAACACCATGAATCGCTCTTCAACGGTGGCAGTGATATTAACTACGCATAACAGGTCCCTTCCAATTCTTAAAAGGGCGCTGAATAGCGTGTTCAGTCAAACTCGTGCCGCCTCCAAAATAATTATCGTGGATACAAACACGAACTCCGCGGTTTCCTCCGCGATATCCGACTATATCAATTCAATAAGAACGGCGGATTTGGAATTGATTCAGTTGCCAGGTAAATCCAACAACTATGGAAGGAATCACGGTGCTACCTTGGCTGGGGGGGACTACATTGCATTTCTGGACGATGACGACGAGTGGTTCCCCAGAAAGCTGGAAGGCCAGATGGGAATGATCGATGAAAACATTTCGATAGTTCACTCAAATTATGAGATAGAGAACGCAGGTGGGGACATTACCCAGTTATTTGATTGTATGCCGGAGGTTGACGGTCTCAACATAAGAATACTGGGAGAGAATATCATCGGATGCACATCCATGCCACTGGTTTCTTCAAAGGTCTTTTTTGAGGAGGGACGTTTCGACGAATCTCTCGAGTCAAATCAAGATTGGGACCTTTGGATCAGAATATTGCAGAGGCATGACGCAAAGTACTGTTCTGAAATTGCCGGAGTAAAACACTATAGTGCGGAAAGTATAAGCAACAATAAACGCAGAAGAGTAAGAGGTTGGATTCGTCTGCTTATGAAGCATGCCAGGTTATACAGAAAGAATCCAGAGCAATTTGCCATAGCCACAGGGTTCTTCAGTGGCGAGATGTTCAGCAAAAAATTATATTTAACGGGAACGGCAGCGCTCATGATACACTTCATGTTCAGGACCGTCTACCTGAAGAACGAAGGTCGGGAATGAGAGTCAGTCTCTGTTGTAAATATCTCTTGAGTAGACCTTATTCGAAACATCCTTTAATTCGTCAGTAATGCGATTAGCGACGATGACATCGGAAAGTTCCCTGAACTCTTTGAGACTCCGTATGTTGCGGTATTCGCAGAAGGCATCTTGTTTGAGCGTAGGTTCGTATATCACAACATCAAACCCTCTTCCTTTCAGTATCTTCATAACATCGAGGATGCTGGATTTACGGCTGTTGTCCGATCCAGCCTTCATGTTGAGTCTGAATGCCCCTATCGTGGCCGAATCGCAGGAAGCCATTGCGGCAATCCTGTCGGCAACAAACTTCTTGCGGTCGTCGTTTGATTGAATGATGGCCGAAATAAGCGTATGGGGTGTGTTCCCGTAGCTAGAACGCAGTTGCATGGTATCTTTGGGAAGACAATAACCCCCGTACCCGAAGGACGGGTTATTGTAATAATCTCCGATTCTCGGATCCAGCGATACACCCCGTATGATGTCCTCTGAGTTAAGTTTATTAATCTCGGCGAAAGAGTCGAGTTCGTTGAAGAACGACACTCTCATTGCCAGATACGAATTGGAGAAAAGTTTTATCGATTCGGCCTCGGCGTATCCTGTTATCAAAACGATGACGTTATTTTCCAAGGAACAGTCCTTGACGATTTCCGCAAAGCGTTCCGCGCCTTTCCTGTTCCCGTCTGCCGTTCCGACTACGATTCTTGAAGGATGCAGATTATCATGAAGCGAACGTCCTTCTCTCAGGAATTCGGGTGAATAAATCAGGTTTGCAATTTTCCTTTTTTCGTGAATGCTTCTGGAGTAACCTATCGGCACGGTGGACTTAATCACAACAGTTGCCTCAGGACAGGTCTTTTTGATATTGTCCAAGGCGGTTTCGACCAGAGTAGTGTCAAAAGAATTCGATTCAGGATCATAGTCTGTCGGTGTTGCTATGATAAAGTAATCAGAGCCCCTGCAGTCCTCGTAGTCCAAAGTAGCAAGCAGGTTCAGTTTCTTGCTTGAAAAATAATCTTCGATATCCCTGTCGGCGATGGGTGAGATTCTGCGGTTGATCATATCTACCTTTTCTGGAATAACATCCAACGCGACGACCTCATGCTTCCTCGAAAGAAGCACGGCCAGCGAAAGGCCGACGTATCCAGCGCCTATAACCGATAT
>Ga0265295_1008431_pt1 | contig 11444 bp, 6 predicted proteins | sample Munlansysbiofilm_FD_192503 | JGI IMG/M metagenome (GOLD analysis project Ga0265295, IMG submission 192503) | Leachate microbial communities from a municipal landfill in Southern Ontario, Canada - Methane capture system biofilm | ecosystem: Engineered > Solid waste > Landfill > Unclassified ... | reverse complement strand
AAAGCAGATTCTGTCACAGAACTGTAGCTATCCTGGGAGAGCCTGGTATCTATGATGATGCTCAGATCGGTAGTCACAGTGCGGGTAGTCTCTTCGCCATTGATAAAGCACTTCTTGGCCGCCGTAAATACTATGGTTTGTCCGGCTTTGGCTTCTATCACTTGAAAGGCATCGCTGCGAATGTTTATCTTCTGCCCACCCGGCAGTGCAGCTTCCAGGATGGAAATGCCTTTCTTCTGAGGGAAATGGGGACGGATATAAATCGCCACATTCAACAGGCAATCTTTGTTCAACAGCTTTGTAGCCAAGCCTTCATTGCTTTCGGAGAGGACTCCCAGATGCGGGCTGATAAAATGCCGGTCTATGGCCAATTCTGTGATTCCACTGGGCTTAAAACCCGAGATCAGGATATCTATGCACTGCATCAAGTTTTGAGCATGGGCAAAGACCCCACCGGCGCCGATCACCAAGTCTATGTCACTGGGAAAAAAAGAGTGTTTCCTCTCATTTTCCATGTATTCAAATTTCTCCTGATACTTGTCTTGAGTGCTATTCTTGATTGCCTCCAGATAGCCAACCTTCTCGGTATTAAAGTGCATTTGCTGATGCTGGACAAAGGAGAGTTTAAGGGCACATTTGGCCAAAGCGTGTTCTATGCGGTATTGCTTTTGACTTTGCGGATTTGAGGTGGGATAAAGGGTCTTGTTTCCTATATAATTGCGAATCTCTGTTTCGGAGATGGAATCCGGCAGAAACTCTTTGATAGCGTCTATACCGCTTTCTTTGAGCACATTCAGTGCGCTATAGCTCATGCCCAGGTTTGCGCTTACGGTGCGTTGATAATGTTCGTTTATGCGGGTGAAAACGTCTGTGGTTGCCCCGCCAACGTCAAATGCGATAAGGTTTTGCTTTTCTTCATTTCTCAGGTTTAGGATAGACTTCAATACACCCGCGGGAGTGGGGAGGATGCTCTGATTAACTATTTGTTTCAGCTTGCTATAGCCGGGAGCGCGCTCCATCACATTTTCCATAAAGAGCTCCTGGATCTTGGTCTGGGTAGGTTTGAGGTTTTCCGTATCCAGGGTAGGACGCAGATTAGGCAAAATATACAGATCAAAATCCTGTGATATCATGCGCTCAATCATCTCAGAGGCGTCCGTATTGCCAGCATAGATAGTTGGGATTTTGTTTTCGGTGGAAAACTTGGGCAGGGGTTTGGCAATACGTAAGATTTCGGCCAGACGAAGCACGGAAACTATAGCCCCGCCATCGGTTCCGCCGCATAAAAGGATCATATCAGGGCGGAGATTGCGCATATTCAGCATTTGCTGAAGTGCGCTGCGTCTGTCATCTATGGCAAAGACGTCCAGGATCACTCCTCCGGCGCCATAGGCAGCCCGTTTGGCACTGCTGGCACTATCAAAGAGGGTGAGGCCTACTACCAGGATTTGCAAGCCGCCACCGGCGCTGCTGGTGGATAGATACTTTACATTGGGCAGGAATTTGGGGTTGTCCGGGCGGGAGCTGCTATCCAGCACTTTGATATTGCAGCTTTTCTCCACTGCGACAGCGGCATTGAATACTCCGTAATTGACGTCATTTTTGGGCTTTTCCACGGTGGTATCCGCCTGCTCTATACAGAGTAGCTCGGCCGATTTTTTGTCGATCAGAATAGCCTTGGTGGTAGTAGAGCCAATATCGGTAATCAGGATAAAATCTATCTCTGGCATAATAAACCTCTTTTTTTAGTAGTATATAGTATAGTATAATGCATATATCGGTCGGTCAAGGCAGAAATCTGCAAGTTCATCCTTGATAATACTCACGGATCGTCTGCATCCATTTGGGAATATCGATCTGCTGCGGGCATTTGGACAGGCACTCGCCACATTGGACGCATTGATCTGCTCTGGACTTCTCAGGAATAAAGTTCAGATAAGCTTCTTTGTTACTTTCTATATTTCCAAACATCATCGCTTCCGCATATTGTCCCAGGTTTGCAGGGATATCCACTCCATAAGGGCAGGGCAGGCAATAGCGGCATTCGCTGCAGAGGTAAGGGATGCGGGCAAGATAGGCCTCGCGGGCTTTACTATAGACGCTTTGCTGAAAGTCACTCAATATCTTGGGTTCGGCCTCTTTGCTGAGTGCGATATTCTCTTTTACCTGCTGCAAGGTGGACATACCCGAAAGCAAAAGTGTGCACTCCGGGATATCCCATACCCAGGTCAAAGCTCTTTGCAGAGGAGTCTGAGTGTTGCCGGCGCTTTCCCATACCTGTTCCACCTCCGGGGGAATAGGGCTGATTAGCTTTCCTCCTCTGAGCGGTTCCATGCTGATGATGCCCATGTCTTTGGAAGCAGCGAGTCTCAGGCCCTTTAGCCCGGCTTGATATTCCGTATCCAGGTAGTTCAGCATGATCTGCGTAAAATCCCAATCCCAGGCTTGCACGATTTGGGCGAAAGTGTCGTAATCATCATGAAAGGAAAAGCCGATATGCCTGATCTTGCCTGCGGCTCTGGCCTGCTGCAAAAAGTCCAGCACACCCAGCTCTTGCATGGATTTCCAGCTCCGTTTATTTAAAGCATGCAGCAGATAGTAATCGATATGATCGGTTTGCAGCCTGCTAAGTTGCTTTGTCAGAAAGCTGTCCATATCAGCGCGGGTTTTGACCAGCCAACAGGGTAATTTAGTGGCTACGAATACCTTGTCGCGCTCGATCTGGCCCAAGAACTTGCCCACAAACGGTTCTGATTCTTCATTGTGATAGCCCCAGGCGGTGTCGTAATAGTTTACGCCGGCTTGATATGCTTCGTGCAGCATAGCCAGGCTGCGCGCCTCATCAATTTTGCCATCTCTATCAGTGGGAAATCTCATACAACCGAAACCAAGTACGGATAGTTTGTCCTCGGATTTTGGCATTTTGCGGTATTTCATGCTTGCTCCTTATGAAAAAAGTCGTAGATATTTTGTGCGGTTTTAGGGCCGATGCCCTTTATAGAAGTTAGGGTCTCGATCTCTGCGCTGCGGACATTCTCTACCGAGCCCAGTTCTTTGAGTAAGAGGAATTTACTGTGTTCACCAATGCCGGGAATCTCTTCCAATTCACTGATCAAGGTGCGCTTGCTGCGCCGCATGCGGTGAAAGTTAATGGCAAATCTATGCGCTTCATCACGGATATTCGTTACCAGTCTCAAAGCTGATGAAGAGCGGGACAGGATGATGGATTCGCTTCGGCCCGGCAGGAATATCTCCTCAGCCCGCTTGGCCAGAGAAACGATGCTAATATCCTTATAAAAAGTGTCTTGCAAAATCTCATTTGTAGCGCTGAGCTGTCCCTTCCCGCCATCCATGATAAAAAGGTCGGGCTTTAGGTCTGCGTCTTTGTCGATCTCAGCCAAAAAGCGGCGCAGGGTTTCCTGCAGGGCGGCAAAGTCGTTTTGGGTCTGGGTTTCGCGGATGATGAAATGGCGGTAATACTTCTTTTTTGGCTTGCCGTTTGCAAAGAAGACCGCGCTGGATACCGTATCCGTGCCTTGGATGGTGGAGATATCCATACACACTATTTTGCGGGGGAGTTTGGGCAATCCCAAAGCTTCTTTGAGCTCCTGAATGGGGAAGATGGTGCGGTTTGCTTTCCTCAGATGCGCCAGTTTGCGTTCTTCTACCAGGTGGAAGGCATTGCGCTTGGCCATGGCTATGAGTTTGCTTTTTTCGCCGCGCATAGGCAGGATCAGTCTGTTATGCAGCCATTGGTTGATTGAATCAAAATCTTCCGGGGCAAAGGGGAGCAGAATTTCCTCAGGCAGCTCTTCTTTTTCGGCATAGTAAAGCTTCAAAAAGGAGGCCAGGATGCTTTCTCGGCTGTCCAGGTCGATGTTTTTCAAGGGATAATTCTCCTGATTGATGATGCTGCCTTCCTGCATGCGGATCACCACGGCGATGGCATCCTTTTCTTCCTGATAAAAGCCAATGATATCAATATTGCGCCGGTCTGCATAGAAAACGCTCTGCCGGGCCTGTATCTTTTGGATGGCAATGATGCGATCGCGCAGTCTGGCTGCATCTTCAAAGCGCAATTCCTGCGAAAGCAGATTCATCTCCTCTTGATATTCCTGCATTACTTCTTCGTATTTGCCTTCAAAGAAGCGGATGAGCTTATTTACTATGATCATATACTGTCCCTGCGAGATTTTGCCAATGCAGGGAGCGGTGCATTTGCCCAATTGGTAATTGATGCAAGCTTTGTCAAAGACCACTTTGCCGATGGGGATCTTGCGCTTGCAATCCCGGATGGGGAAGAGCCATTCAAAATTGCGCAAAGTGCGCCGCAGCGACCTCACATCCGTATATGGCCCAAAATAACGTGAGCCGTCTTTGATCAGCTGTCTGGTGATGAAGATGCGGGGGAAGGGCTCATTCAGAGTAATTTTTACAAAGGGATACCGTTTATCATCCTTGAGCAGGACGTTATATTTGGGCTGATGCCGTTTGATCAGGCTGGCCTCCAAAAGGAAAGCTTCCGCTTCGCTGTTGGTGATGATATAGTCCAGTGCTGCGATGTGGGATACCAGCCGCTGGGTCTTGAAGTCTTTCACAGAAGAGGAAAGATAGGAGCGCACCCGATGTTTTAGCGATAGTGCCTTGCCCACATAGATTACTTCATCCTTGGAGTTTTTCCACAGATATACCCCGGGGCTATCCGGCAGGAAAGCCAGTTTGTTTTCTATTTGCGACGTAGGCGTTTGCATAGGTTTTGAGTGGCCTGTGTGATATAGCTGAGTTTGAGGACTAGCCCCAAGAGATAGAAAATACTAAAGCTGACCACAGTGATGATGAGGGCTTTGATCACCAGCTCAAATCTCGTGGTGAGCGGCAGTGCTCCGGCCAGGAAAGTGGCCACAAAATAGATCAGCACACAGATTCCCAGGCTCTTTAGCAGATTGTCTGCAATGCCCTTGAAGTTTACCTCAGGCAGTTTCTTGTGAATCAGATAGATCAAAGCCAGATAGTTTATCAAAGCTGTGATCGAAGTGGAAAGAGCCAGGCCCCGGTGCTGAATAAATTGCATCAAAATATAGTTTAAAGTAATATTCAGCACCACTATTGCTGCGGCCAGTTTCATGGGCGTCTTGGTATCGCCATTGGCATAAAACAGCGGCGTGAGTACTTGATTCAAGCTATAGAATATCAGTCCCAGAGAGTAAAAGATCAAGGCCTGAGAGCTCATCAATACCGCAGTCTCATCAAATGCACCGTGCGCAAAGAGGATGGTGACAAAATCCGGAGCCAAAGCCAGAATCAGAGTAGTGACAGGCAGCATTACATAGGCCAGAGATAGCGAAGTAAAACGCATGCTGCGATTCAGCTCACCATAGTCCTTGCGGCTCACCAAACGCGAATACAAGGGCAATACAGCAGTTCCGGCACTGATGGCAAAGACACCCAGGGGCAATTGCATCAAGCGGTTCCCATAAGCCAGAGCGGTGATGCTCCCCACCGGTAAAAAGCTTGCCATCAGAGCATCTGCGATGAGATTGATCTCCCGGATGCCTATGCCGATCATGGCCGGCACAAAGCGCTTCCACATCGTAGCCAGGGCATTGCTGCCGAATCTGACCATGAATTTAAAGCGGTAGCCCACCTTTTTCAGATAAGGGAAATTGATGATGGTCTGCAGCAGTCCACCTATCGCCACTCCCCAGCCCGCTACATAAATCAGCCTTTCAGGGCTTAAATCCCAAATCCAATACGGAACCACAATGCTGAGTATCATGCCGATATTGAGCAGAGCACTGGAAAGCCCCGTCATAAAGAAATATTCGTGGGAATTCAGGATGGCTATGAAACTGGAAGACAGGCCGATAAAGAATAGATAAGGGAATATGATGCGGGTGAGTTTGATGGCTACCACCGTGGTTTCATCGGCCAAACCGGGATACAGAGCTTTCACTATCCAGGGTGCAAAGGCTATCCCGATGCCCGTCAAAACCAGCAGGAACAGAGTGAGGATACTAAGCACATTCAGCGCAAATTCTATCTGTGCCTCTTTGTCTTTCTTGATGCCAATCTCATTGTAGATAGGCACAAAAGCGGTGGACAGGGCGCCTTCACCAAAGAGTCTGCGCAGCAGATTGGGGATATTGTAGGCCACATTGAAGGCGTCGTTCAAATAGCCGCCTCCAAAGAAAAAAGCCATCACGGTGTCCCGCAGCAGTCCCAGGATGCGACTGATGAGTATAGCGATGCTCATCACGCTGATATTGCTGGCCAGACGTCTTTGACTCATGGACTTAGCAGATATTTAGTAGCCAGAAAAAGGTTGATTTGGATCAAGGTGGAGTTTACATTTCCCTCCAGCTTGCGAGTAAGATCATCCAAAAGAAGAAGATAGTCCGGGATGCGGTCTGCAATCTGCTCATGTGATAAACTCTCCAGCAGCTCGCTCTTATCCAGATTTGTGATCTCCTGCTGGCAGTATTGGGTCACGCACAGATCATTGGCGATAATGCCCAGATAGGCGATGAGATCACGGATAGCATCGGTAGAATCCCGGCGGGATTTTACTTTATTCAGATACTCCAGATCCTGCTTTTTTGCAGCCATCTGAATCAGCTCAAATGCTTTGTCACGGCTGCTGCTACTGCTATCCTGGGCGATGCGGATTGCGGTTTTGATATTGCCACCGCTTATCCTGGCTGCACTTTTTGCCAGCACCGAATCCACCTGAAAGCGTTCAAACAATATGTCCTGAATCACCCGCTGCGAGAGGGGTTTGAAATACACTGGCTGGCAGCGTGAGATGATGGTGGGAAGTAGCTGGGGCAAACGCTCTGTGATCATCACGATCAGCGTATTTGCCGGAGGCTCCTCCAGAGTCTTGAGAAAGGCATTGGCGGTCTGAGTATTCATCATATCGGCGTTTTCGATGATGACAACGCGGTATTGACCCTCGTGAATGGAAAGCTCCAAACGCTGGATCAGCTGCGACATACTCTCTTTGCGGATTTCTGTGGAACCTGTAAAGAAGAACTCCTGCCAGGGAGTTTCAATCTTATTTTTCAGATAAGCTTCGTACTGTTTGAGGGCTTCATTATCCCGAATCTCCCCATCAGAGCTGAGTTTGAGATTCACGGTGGGGAAGAGGTAGATGAAATCCGGATGCTGAAAGGAGAGGAATTTGTGGCAGGAAGCACAAACTCCACAAGGGCGGTATTCACTGCTGGACAGGCAGTTTAAGGCCATGCCAAAATACAGTGCAGTCATAAATTTACCCACGCCGGCACCACCATGAAAGAGATATGCCTGGGCTATCCTCTCTTGCTTGATAGCGCTCTGCAAGAGCTCTACCACCTGCCCTTGACCTTTGATCTTACGAAACATTCTACATTAGTGAGATTTTGCTGCGTCCGGCTTCATCGCTGATCGCATATGCAAAAGTCTTCTTCACATAGGGGCTTTCAAAGTTTTCTGCCAGCATCTCATATATCAAAACGTCATGATATTGCCCGGCCATAAAAACGTAATTGCTGCGTTTGCCTACATACTGAAATCCCACTTTTTCATAGCTGCGGGCAGCACGTTTGTTAAAGCCCACCACTTCCAGATTGATGTTGTTGAGATTCAGCACATTAAAGCCAAAATCCAGGATCAAATTGCCGGCCTCAGTGCCGATGCCCTGATTCCAGAAAGTCTTTTCCCCGATAAAAATGCCAAATTGGGCGTGACGATGCACTTCATTGATATTTTGCAAGCTGCAATTTCCGATAACCTTGTTGGTGTCTTTTTCCACAATGGCAAAGCTCACGCTATTCGTCATCAGGTCCTGCAAAGCAGCGCGTTCTTTATCCACATCAAAGACTACAGCAGAAAAGAGCACAAATTGTCCTATCTCCAGATCATTCACCCATTCAGTATAGCGTTCCACGTCATCCAAAGAGATGGGGGACAAAAAACATTTCTCTCCCACCAGTTTACGAAAATACTTCATCTTTTACCTCATAATATTGTTTTCTTCAGTTTGAGTAAGGCAGAATTCTGTCAAGCAGATTGTGTATTTTGAAGTTCTTTTTCTTTGATCAGCAGCCTGGGGTTTTTGATAATGGTCACACGGATTTTATGGATTGTCCGGGTTTTTAGGATAGTCACACGGATTTTACGGATTAAGCGGATTTTGGGGATTATCTGTTTGAGTGGATAGGGGACATAGGTCTTAGCTTCCATGATCTAATCTTCCTGTATAGCATGTGGTAGATATAACGTGTAAATAAGAGTATTTTTTACTGCTATTTCCACGACATTTCCACGACATCTAATAGGGTAGAGTAGGATGCCATTCCTGCTGAGCAACCATCTGGAGTTAAATGCGCTGCGATAAACTTTACGTAAGCTATTACTATGATAGCGCATTGGACTTCAGAGGGTTTTGGTAACTCCGAATCTGCAGGAATAGCATCCTGATCTACTGTAAGGTAGGATACCATTCTTGCTGAACCTGTAGATCAACCTACCCCTCCCTCTGATAGAATCTATCTACTAAGGCCTCTTTGAAGCTCCAGACAGTAGCTTCCCCTGGCAGATTGGCCACCTGCTGGATTGGATGCGTCTCGCGTCCAGCAAGGCCATAGGCCTTGAAAGTGGGCGCCGCCGAATCAGATTTCAGTGCCCCAGACCAAAACAAAATGAGTAAGGGCACGATCGCAAGACCGTGCCCCAATTCTCATTTTGGTTACTAACGTTTCTCACTTGTGTAACCCTCTATTTGGCAACAATATAGCAAATAATAGTGCTTGACAAAAATACCCCGTATCTAATTATGGTAACGTGTCTTACACAAAATATCAATACGAGGTATCAAGATGAAATATCTAAGAACAGCCCAAATCAGTCAAGTTAAAAATTCCCACTTAGTGGAAAGTAATGCTTATTCTCTCTTTCAACGCTTCCGACTTGGAAGCATACTCAAGACTTGTTCCATTGATAAAGAAAAAGGCCATCCGATCGAATATATGCTGTATATGATGCTGCTGATTATGCTTCAAGAGTCCAAATCCATATTTTCAGGGATAACTAAGTTGCAGGCTTTGAAACTGAAAGCACCTTTGAACAGAATGCTGAACAATGAAAAGTATCATTGGCGTAATTTGCTTTACCGCGTTTCAAAAGTATTTTACAATCTATGTCCTACCCCGCCAGGAAAGGTATCTGCCTTGATCATTGATGACACCGCCAAAGAAAAAACCGGCCGGAAAGTGGAGAATAGCTCCTGGTTTTATGACCACTGTCGCAAGGCTTATTACATGGGCTATCAGGCCATTGTTGCAGCCCTTCATAATGGAGTGGTGACTATTCCTATAGACTTTGAACTAAAAATTGGGAAATCCAAGATCAAGTATGCCAAGAAGAGTCATTACCCAAAAGGAACCCACAGTGCTCAAAGGCAAAGGATGGCAAAACAAAAAAAGACCAAGATAGCTGAGTCATTCATCAAGCGCGCTATGCAAAGAGGTTTCAAATTTCAATATCTTTTGTGGGATAGTTGGTACAATAATAGCGACAGCTTACGGTTTATCTATAAAAGGCTCTTTCCTAAAGGGATAAATCTCATAGCCATGGTCAAGCGAAGCAACCAAAAGTATCTCTTTAACGGTAGATATCTGAACGTAAAGGAGCTATATCATAAAGCTGGCAAATGGCACAAACATAATTCCAATGATATAAAGTCAAAATCAATTATTGTTGAGATACTGGACAAGAAATCCGGCATAAAGCCTGAGTCACAGAACGTAATAGGTAAAGTCAAGATGTGTTTCTTCAAGTATCCTGGGCACAAGAGGTTTCAATCAATCATCAGCACCAATATGGATCTTTCAGAGATGGAGATTTTGAGTATTTATTTGCGCCGCTGGTCAATTGAAGTGGTCTTCAAAGATTTGAAACAATACTTTGGCTATGATCAGAGTAAATCTTCCAAGTATGCACCCCAAATTGCCGACCTGACCATCAGATGCGTATTCTACAATATGTTCTGTGCCCTGAAATATGACTATCCCGAAAAGACTACAGAACAGCTTCTGATTGAGTTCTATACTGAAATGGAAGAAACTTGGCTTGATATCTTGTGTAGCAGCATCTTCCAGTATAACACCAAGGCTTTTCTGAAACATACCTTGTCTCAAGGCTACGAAAGCATCAGCCAGCTGTTGAATGATTATGAATCAGTCTTCAGTAATTATATGGAACTACAATGGTATGATGACAAGATTGAGGAATTAGATATTTCAAGTATTTCTCAATATGCCTATCTCCGTTCTAAGAAACAGGTTGCATGAATTGAATGCACTCAATACACGACGATTATCAATGACTTAGGTGTGAGAAACATTAGTTAATAAATGAGAAAAAGGGCGGTGCCTTGCCTATCTGCCCCTATCCGATGACCTGGAGATGTCGTGGAAATAGCAGTAATAAATACTCTGATTTGCACGTTGTATCTACGATGGCTTATGCGGGTAGAGCAGTACGCTGATGCGGCTGAAGCTGTTGCCTGGGGCGCCGAAATCTGATTCGGCGGTGCTCATTTTCCAAGGCCTTGGGGCCTTGCTGGATGCAACGTGACAACGAAATCTGCAAATTGTGCAGCGAAATCTGCAAACTGTCGCATCCTTATGCATCGTAGGACATCCTTAACAAGACCCTTTTGAGGGGTTTGTGACAGGAATTCTGCAATTTAGATCACCGAAAATTGCAAATTGTGACAGGATAATTGCAAATGCAATTTCGGCTTATGGGCTTACTCGCAGATTTGCCCCAAGAGTGGGAACAACAACTTGGCAGCTTTTACTGATATTAACACACTACCTCAGCATCATGCATCCAATTTGTGATGGCTATATAGATGGCTTCCTGCCAGTTGTCAATCCTTGGTTCTAATCCAAGATTGATAACGCTGCACAGTATTCTATCTGACCATTTAGTAGTTATTGCGTATCGCCCTTGTCGGATGTTATTGGTTCTGCCTGGGTAAAGAAGTGCATTCTTTGAAGATTGGAAGAATTGCGAATAGGCAAAAAGCTGCTGTAAATCTGACGATGAAGGTCCTGCGCTAGAGACGTCTTTCCATTTAGTATCCAGAACAAATCTACGCTCATCATCTGTGCTTTCGATAAGAATGTCCGGGCGTAGGGTATTCCAGTAGTTATTGGCTCTCCAAAACGGAGTTGAAGTTTGAGCTCGGACAGTGTAGGGATCTGAATGTTTGAGAAACTGCTTTCTGAGGCTGTGATAAATAAAGCTTTCCCACAGCATATTCATGTCGAACATCAATGCTAAAACATGATTTTTACCTGCCGTTAAATCTGGATGAAACCCAAGAAGAAGCAATCGTGCAATCTCAATCGCAGCCCTATAGGACTCCGTCTTTCGAGTATAGATAAGTTTGTTGA
>Ga0265295_1008430_pt1 | contig 11445 bp, 6 predicted proteins | sample Munlansysbiofilm_FD_192503 | JGI IMG/M metagenome (GOLD analysis project Ga0265295, IMG submission 192503) | Leachate microbial communities from a municipal landfill in Southern Ontario, Canada - Methane capture system biofilm | ecosystem: Engineered > Solid waste > Landfill > Unclassified ... | reverse complement strand
CGCAGGCTGGTTATTGGTGGTATAGGTGGTGGTGGTTGTGCGGGCAAGGGGGGCGCCGGAAGCCTCGGTTTCGGTCAGTCGGTTGCCCTTGGTATCGTAGGTATAGGCGGTGATGATGCCGTTGGCATCGGTCATCGAGCTCACCTGCTGGTGGCTGTTGTACAGATAGGAAGAACCCGTGTCTAAGCCGCAGGACGAACACCCCGGCCCGGTGAAGCTCTTTACTCGGGCAACGCCCTGCTGCACGTCGAGTTCGTAGGTGGAGACCACGTTCTGGGCATCGGTGACGGTGCGGGTCAAGAGAGAAGGGTAACCGATGGTCACACTATCGGTGTTGCCTGCCAGCGATGAAGTGACAACCCGGTCGCTGCTGTCATAAGTCAGATTTTGCAGGCGGACACCAGTTGCATCGATGATTCCGATCAGATTGTGATTATCACCAGAAGGGGCGTATTCATAGGTTTGGATTTCGGTGCCGGGGCGGGTGACGGCGGTGAGGTTGCCGTTGCCATCATAGCTGTAGGTCACGTTGCCCGCTGGCGTGGCCAGGTTGGTGAGATAGTCGCCAGTATAGGTAAACGTTAAGGTGCGACCCAGACTGTCGGTGATGGAGGCGACCTGATCGCCCGTATAGGCATAGGTGAGGCCGGTGCCATTGGCGTAGGCGATGGTGGTCAGCCGGCCCTGGCTCTCATAGGTGTGGACTTCTTGGTTTGCCTTGGTCAGCTGAAAGCCACCGGTGATGCGAGTGATCGTTTCGCTTGCACCCAGTGCGCTTGTGAAGCTGCCGTCAGGGTTGGCTGCAAAACGAACATTGCGGCCATCGCTGCGCACCAGAGTGATGGTGCTGGTGGCATCGATCAGCTTTTCCGTGAACGAGGCTGACCAGCCATAACCCAGCACCCCGCTGACCGTAGACTGGCTGTTGTAGGTTCGACTGAAAGTGAGCCGCACCGGTCCATCGAGGCTGATGTCAGTCTCCGAAACGTATTTATTGCCTGTACCGAAATTGATTCCATGGCCATTCAGGTACGGTTGGGACGAGGCGTTGGCTCTGGCAGAACAGCACAACAGCACGAACGCGACTACAAAGACACCGGTAAGGATAGTTCTTTTATTCATACGATAGCCCTGACATGTACTTGGAAGGAAAGCTGTACGCGGAGACCTTGTTTTGAATTCCCTTCAATGCGGCATGACCTTTGGATGGGGCTGGCATTCATGGGCTTTTACACCCAAGGGCCTTCTTGATGCCGGCCGCCCCCCAAGGGGGGATGCAAGGAGCGTTTTCATGCTATGTCACCACCATCCAGTTTTGAAATCATTGACCTGCAGTCGGTTTCTTCAACCGGTGTACCTTGTTGAGGTCACAGGAGCAGGCTCCAGCACAACGCAAGACAATTCCTCTGTCCCAATTTATCTTGTTTGAACATCATCCACCTTACCACTACCCCGAATGAGAAATCCGAGTATCGACTGCAGTTCATTGTCCGGCTGGGCTTCTTTTAGGTCCTGCTCCAGGTTGCGCACAAGCGTATGCCAGTTGCCATCGTGAAGCGCTGCTCCCAGGCCGTGATGCACATAGGTGGAGTCACCCAGCGCGCTTGTAGCCGCAGAAGTGTAATAGATATAGCGGAAACCGTTCTTGGTCTGAACCGCAATGTACACCACAAAAGGTTCGCTGTAGCGCATACTCCATTCGATGGATTTAAAGAAGGTGTCATTCCAATAATTGCCATTGGGCTGACGTAAACGGTAGCCATTGTTCGTATCGCTGCCGGTGAAAAGCACAACGTTGCTGGCCCGCTCGTTGTCATATACCTTGGTAATGGTCGCTCCAGCGGGGTTATTGTCGTAGATGTCCCAACCTATGATGGAGGCTCCTTCACCGTTTTCATAGGTGATGGCATTGGGGACTGAAGCGGTATTGGCCGGGTCGGTTCCCTGGGATCGTTCGATGCCATCGTTAAAGATGTCATTGTCCGCATCCGAATCAAGCAGATTGATCAGACCGTCCTGATCCGGGTCGGCATTCCAGCTCGCGCCCCAGAAGGTCAGTTCATCCTTATCGTCAATGCCGTCGCCATCTGAGTCGATGTAGTAAGGATTGGAGCCATAGATGGTCATTTCCTCAAGGTCGGTGAGGCCATCGTCATCGGTATCCAGTGTCGCCGAAAAGGCGGCTCTTATTTTGATGTCGTCCACCTTGCCATTGCCCCGGATCAGGAAGCCCAGCACTGCTTGCAGCTCATTGTCCGGCTGCGCCTGTTTCAGATCATAGGCTAGATCGCGAAACACCACGCGCCAATGGCCATCGGTCATGTACGAGCCGAGACCATGATGGATATAGGTGGAATCGCCCAGCAAGTCGGAATCTGCGGCAGTATAATACAGGTACCGGAAGCCGTTCTTTGTTTGCACCGGGATATACACCACAAAGGCTTCGGTGTAGTTCATGTTCCATTCCATCACCTTGTAGGCAGTCTCATTCCAGTCGCTGCCATCGGGGCTGCGCAGCCGGTAGCCATTGGCCGTGGCGCTACCGGTGAACTGAATGACCCTGCTGCCTCGTTGCGCATCGGTTACGTTGGTGATCGCGGCTCCTGCAGGATCGTTGTCATAGATATCCCATCCAGCGATATCGCCGGTCTCGGCATCTTCATAGACTATGACTACGGGAACCGAACTGGCGTCAGCTGGGTTGGTCCCCTGGCTGCGTTCCACACCATCCTTGATGCCGTCATTGTCCGCGTCCGGATCGAGCAGGTTGATCAGGCCATCATGATCGGGGTCGGATTCCCAATTCGCGCCCCAGAAGTCCGCTTCCTCCTTGTCGGCGATACCATCGCCATCGGTATCGCGATGGTATGGGTTGGTCACATATGTGGCCATCTCCTGCATATCGGTCAGGCCGTCGCCGTCCGTATCCAAAGCTGTCGGCAAGGCAGCCCGCGTTTTGATGTCATCCACCATGCCATTGCCCCGGATGAGGAAACCAAGGATGGCCTGGAGTTCGTTATCCGGCTGGGCATGTTTTATGTCATAGGCCAAGTCCCGGTAGACGGTATGCCATTGGCCGTTTTGGATATTCGCACCCAATCCATAAGAGATGTAGGTATCATTGCCCAAGGTATCGGAATTTACGGGGTTGTAGGTCAAGTAGCGGAATCCATTCTTGGTCTGGACAGCGATATAAACCGTGAACGACTCGCTATAGTTCATGCTCCACTCGATCACCTTGAAGCTGGTGTCGTGCCAGTAGGCACCACCAGCCTTGCGCAATCGGTATCCATTGGCCGTACCGCTGCCTGCAAACTGGACCACGTTGCTGTTGCGCGTCGCGTTGAAGACCTTGCTGATGGTGGCTCCGGTGGGATCATTGTCGTAGATGTCCCAGCCTGTTGTCCCTGCGCCCTCTCCATCCTCATACGTTTGGGAAGATGGCCCGGTGTTGGTTTTCGTCAACCGGTTATCCGTGACGTCATAGGTATATTCCATGGCCACACCGTTGTCGTAGGCCGCACGGGTCAGCCGCATTCGCGCATCGTAGGTATAGGTAACGGCGGCAGATGCCACGGACGGGAGATTGGCCAACAGCACCAGGGAGCAAAGGCAATAAATCAGCGCGTTCATGGGGTACCTTTCAGTGCGGCGTGGTCGAGTTATTGCGCGGGGCATGGGGAGCCAAAATTATACGGAAGAAGCAATTCGAGTTGTTCCAGGCAATCGGGAATACCGTCACCATCCTGATCGGCAACGGGCCGCGCCGTGCAATACTGATCCATGGATGAGGCGGGGGTCGAGTAATAAACACCCGCAGCGGCAGTGCTCATGTTGACCCCTGAAACAAAACCAGTGAAGGGGTATTTTCCTTTTTGCACTGCAATCAGATGAGTGCCGCTGGGATTTCTCAGCACACGGTATCCCTGACTGATGTAGTAGGCGATCAGTTGAGCGGGAGAGGCGGTGGTGTCGCCATAGGTAGAGTAGTTCCTGATAGTATTGCCCTCACAGTTGAGCGGGTTGACCAAATAAGTATACACTCGATTATCCGAAGGCGGGTCAGCAGGACATGTGGTTGCAACCAGTTCAAGCCCGAGGGCATAGATGCCATTGGCCCCCACCGTGCAGCTGCAGTCCGCGAAACTCTGCCAAGGAAGAAGCACTAGCAAACCCATGCCAAGCCGGACATAGTGTTGAAGCCATACAAGCAAACGCTGCATTGAAACTCTCTCCGTTCGGTGAAGTTGGACAAGGCGGCGGTCCCAGATTGGCTTCCTTGTTCGAGCCAAGGACTGGGGACGCACAGAAAGTCTGAACATCCATCATGTCTCTTTTCTGTCCATTGCAGTGCAGATAGGTAGCATAGAACTAGCCATCCAAGGTGACCGAAATGAGCGGACGACTGATGCCGCAGAACTCCCCAAACTTAGGGGGAAAATAATTAGCCTGCGTGTCGATCCGAACAACTCCCGTATAAACGTCGTTTTCAGGATATTGTTGACAGGCATGCTCAAGAGCCGCGTAGGCATGGTTATTGGCAAGCGCCGAGCCTCTGATGACATAATAGGCTAATCCAGCCTCCAAGGAGAAGGACTCTTTTTCTGACGTTGAATTATCGCGGAGAAAAGAAAAAACAATTACAAATACGTAAGACAGGGTGCAATTGTCGCCCATAAAAAAAAGCCTTGCCGATCGAATCGGCAAGGCTTTTGTACATTAGGTCGCAGGTGGAACGTCCGGCTAAAAAAGCATTCCCCAGACCATGCGCGTGGCCACCACATAAAGAAAAACGGCGAAGATCCGCTTGAGTTTGTCCACCGGCAGGGCGTGCGCCAGGCGGGCGCCAATCGGCGCGGTAAGCACGCTGCCGCAAACGATGAACAAGAACGCCGGCAGGTAAACGCCGCCCAGGCTCCACTCCGGCAGGCCGGCGGTGTGCAGGTTGTTGACCACGTAGCCGAGCGCGCCGGCCACGGCAATCGGGAAGCCGATGGCTGCCGAGGTGCCCACGGCGTGGTGGGCGGGCACGTTGCTCCAGATCATGAAGGGCACGGACAGCGAGCCGCCGCCGATGCCCACCAGGGCCGAAACCACACCGATGACATTGCCCACCCCGAACATGCCGCCCGCGCCGGGCAGTTCGCGCGAGGGCTTGGGTTTTTTGTTCATGAGCATCTGGGTGGCGATGACGTAGAGGAACACGCAGAAGAAGACGCGTAAGAAACCCGTGGACAGCCGCGAGGCGACAAAGGTGCCGAGAAAGGTGCCGAGGAGGATGCCCGGGGTGATCCGCCGGACGATGTCCCAAAGCACCGCGCCGCGGCGGTGATGGGCGAGGCAGCTGGAGATGGAGGTGAACATGATGCTCGCCAGCGAGGTGCCCAGCGCCAGGTGCATCATCACCTCGGGCTGCACGCCTTGGCGGACGAAGCAGAACACCAGCATGGGCACGATGATGATGCCGCCGCCCACCCCGAGCAGCCCGGCCATGACCCCGGCGATCAATCCCACCAGCGCGTACATCACCACGATTTCAATGGTCATTGTCACTTCCTCCCTCTCGGCCGCCGGTCGTGCCGTGCGGCGCTGTCTGTTGGTGTTGGGGTCCGTCCGTACCGAGCAGGTGCATGCCGATCTCGGCGATATGCTGTTCCATGGCCGCGTGCGCCGCGGCCGCGTCCCCGGCCTCGAGGGCGTCGAGGAGACGCAGGTGCCCCTCCATGGAGGCGTTCTGCCGGCCGCTGGTGCGCAGCCGGGCGGCGCGGGTCTCGTCCACGGTGGCGCGCAGCGCGGCCATCACCCGCACCAGCACGCGGTTGCCGGCACATTCGGCGAGCAACCGGTGGAACTCGGCGTCCAGGGTCGCGTCCTCCCGGCCGGCGAACAGGGCCCGCTGCTGGTCGCAGACCACCACCTTGAGCCGGTCAATACCGGCCGCATCGATGCGCCGGGCAGCCAGGGCGGCGATCTGCGGTTCGAGCAGGCGACGAAACTCGAGGATGTCGCCGAGTACGCCCCGCTCCCGGTTGAGCACATCGAGGATGGCGTCACCCGGAAAGGAGCCGGTGAGTTTGTCGGCAACATAGGTGCCGTCCCCCTGGCGGCTCTCGACCACGCCCCGCTCGGCCAGGGCCTGCAGGGCCTGACGCACACTGGTGCGCGACACCGCAAGTTCCCGGGCCAGCTGCCGTTCCGGCGGCAACCGGTCGCCCGGAAGGAGTGCGCCGGCGCGGATGCGGTCACAAATCCGTTCGACCACCACGGTATAGGCGTAGCGTTTCTCTTCCCGGGGTGCGTCCGCGGCCATGCCTCCTCCTGTCGAAAACATTGGTCCAACCAATATCTTGTTGTTCACCGATGGTCAAGACAATCATTCGGTTTACTGAAGAAAAAATGGACCGAACAGTCCCCATCCGGCAAACCGCGTGGGTTCCGGCCGGAACCTGCTGCACGCCGGCCGCGCGGCTGGTATAGTGCGACGCTTGCGGCGCCGCCCCCACCGGCCCGCCCATCGCCCCGAACCCTTGCCCCGACGCACGCCCATGGGAATCGCCACCGACATCATCCTGCTCGTCCTCGCCGCCTTTTTCTGCGGCTTGCTCATGCAGCGGCTGCGCCAGCCGCTCATCCTCGGCTACATCCTCGCCGGCGTCATCCTCGGGCCGCACACCGGCGGTCTGACCATCTCCGAGGTGCACGATATCGAACGGCTCGCCGAGATCGGCGTGGCCCTGCTGCTGTTCGCCCTGGGGCTCGAGTTCTCGCACAAGGATCTCAAACCGGTCAAGTACATCGCCCTGATCGGCACGCCCGTGCAGATGGGGTTGACCATCGGCCTCGGCCTGGGCATCGGCAAGCTCATGGGCTGGGACCTGAAGACTTCGGTCTGGTTCGGGGCCATGATCAGCCTCTCGAGCACCATGGTGCTGCTCAAGACGCTCATGAACCAGGGCTGGCTGGGCACCCTGTCGAGCAAGGTGATGATCGGCATGCTCATCGTCCAGGACTTGGCCATCGTGCCCATGGTCATCGTCCTGCCGCTTATGAACGACCCCTCCGCCGGGCTGGCCCAACTCGGCCAGGCCGGGCTTAAGGCGACCGTCTTCCTGGCCTCCATGTTCCTGCTCGGCGCCAAGCTGCTGCCCTGGCTGATGCGCCACATCGCCCGGCTCGGCAGCCGCGAGCTGTTCCTGCTGGCGATCATCGCCATCGGCCTGGGCGTCGGCTATGCCACCTACCTGGTCGGGCTGTCGTTCGCCTTTGGCGCCTTCATCGCCGGCATGGTGCTCAACGAGTCGGACTACGGCCACCAGGCGCTCAGCGACATCATTCCCCTGCGCGACATCTTCGGCCTGCTCTTCTTCGCCTCGGTGGGCATGCTGCTCGACCCGCGCTTCCTGCTCCACCACTTCGGCACCATCCTCCTGCTGGTGCTGCTCGTCGGTATCGGCAAGGGGCTCATCTTCGCCGCGCTCGCCTGGGTGTTCCGCTACGGCAACGTCATCCCCATCGCGGTCGGCCTGGGGCTGTTCCAGATCGGCGAGTTCTCCTTTGTGCTTGCCCAGATCGGCATGTCGACCAAATCCATCGACAGTGAACTCTACAACCTGATCCTCACCACCGCGGTGCTCACCATGATCCTCACGCCGCTCGTCTCGGCCCAGACCAGCCGCCTCTACGCCCTCAAGAAGCGCTGGTTCCAGAAGGAGCAGCTCGAGTCGATGAACTTCCCGGACACCGGCTTCGAAGGCCACGTGGTCATTGCCGGCGGCGGCCGGGTGGGTACCCAGATCGCCACCACCCTGGACCGCCTGGACATCCCATTCGTTATCATCGAACTCGACCAGCGGCGGGTGGAACAGGCCCAGCAGGCCGGATTCGCGGTGGTCTACGGCGACGCCAGCCACGAGATCGTGCTCGAGGCGGCCGCGGTGGCCCATGCCTCCATGCTGGTGATCACCCTGCCGGGCATCGTCGAAAGCCGCACTATCGTGGCCGCGGTCCGCAAGGTGAACAACGCCATCACCGTGGTCGCCCGCCTGTCGGACCCGGACTTCTTCGAGCTGTTCAGCGAGCTGCAGGTGACCGACCTGGTCTACCCGGAACTCGAGGCCGGCCTGGAGATGACCCGCCAGGTGCTGCTCGGCCTGCGCATCCCGGCCACCGCGGTGCAGCGCCAGACCGAGAGCCTGCGCCAGGAATACTTCTCCGCCGGTATGAGCCAGAGCAAGCCGTACCGAACCCTTTCCCAGTTCCGCTCGGCCGAGCACCAGTTCGACCTGCAGTGGGTGAGCATCAACGACGCCTCACCCCTGGTGGACCAGACCATCGGCCAGGCCGAGATCCGCAAGAACACCGGCGTGTCGGTGGCGGGCGTGCTCCGCGACGACCAGTTGGAGCCCAACCCGGGTCCGAACTTCCGCTTCCGGGCCAAGGACCTGGTGGCGGTGATCGGCTCGGGCCCAGCCCGTGACGCCTTCAGAGAACGCTTCTTCGCCGACGGCCCGGCCCTCGACCTGGCGGCCTGAACGGGCCGTTCGCAAGGGGAAGCCATTGCGCCGACCCGCTCTCTGTGGTACAAATGTTCGCTTTTCCGCCCCGGCCCCGGCAATGCCCGGGCCGCAGCCCCATTCCTTTGCCAACCCGCACCCGGCACAAGCCATGAAGGCAGTCAACCACCGAGAAATTCCGTATAATTTCACCTCGGCCGACGACCGGCTGATCATCAACCACCTGTTCGGCCCGGCCGTCTGGGAGGACCTGGAGGAGCTGCGCAGCCAGCGGGTCACCGGCCGCTCGGCCCGGCTGGTGATGCGCTGCATGGGTGACCTGTTCATCCTCCACCGCAACCCCTTTCTCTACCAGGAGCTGATCAACTCGCCCCGGCGGCGCTACAGCTTCTTCCGCACCATGGGCAAGGACCTGGACATCATCGCGGCCACAGCCCAGCGCGGGCGCGTCGTCTCGGAACGGAGCGACAAGGTGCTCAACCTGGTGCGGCTGTGCCGCGAGCGGGTGCGCGAGCTGCAGCGCCAGATCGGCGGCGCCTCGGCCCGGCGGCGCACGATCCGCAAGCGGCTGGGGGCGGAGATCGGCGCCGGCAACGTCCACTTCGACCCGTTTGTGCTGATCAGCCACGCCACCGACGCCACCGACTGGCGGCTTCACCTGCCCGTGGCCGTGGCCCGACCGGCCGCCGGCGAGCAGGTGGTCGGCCTGCTTGCCGCCATCGAGAAGCTGGGCCTCTATGCCATCCCGCGCGGCGGCGGCACCGGGCTCACAGGGGGAGCCGTGCCGGTGCGGGCCGACTGCGTGATGATCAACACCGAGAAACTCAACCGCATCCACGGCATCGAGACGCACGAATTCACCGCCGACGACGGCCAGGCGCGCCAGATGCCGGTGCTCCGCCTGGAGGCCGGGGTGATCACCCAGGACGCCATGCAGTACGCCGAGCGCCACGGCCTGGTGTTCGCCACCGACCCGACCAGCGCCTGGGCCTCGACCATCGGCGGCAACATCGCCGAGAACGCCGGCGGCAAGACCGCGGTGCTCTGGGGCACGGCCATCGACAACCTGCTCGCCTACACCATGGCCATGCCAGGCGGCACCCGGCTCACCGTGCGCCGCACCAACCACCCGATGCGCAAGATCCTTCCCGGGGACCGGGTGCAGTTCGAGGTGTGCGATGCGGCCGGCGCCTGTGTGCGCACCATCGACCTGGCCGGCAGCGAAATCCGCAAGCCCGGGCTGTGGAAGGACATCACCAACAAGGCCCTGGGCGGCCTGCCCGGCGTGCAGAAGGAGGGCACGGACGGGGTGATCGTGGATGCCGAGTTCATCCTGTACCCGGCCTACGAGAAAAAGCTCACCTGCTGCCTGGAGTTCTTCGGCCCGGACATGGACGAGGCCAGCCGAGTGATCGTGGAAATCTCCGAACAGTTCAAAAACCGGGGCGAAGAGGCCCTGATGGCGCTCGAGCACTTCGACGAGGAGTACATCCGGGCAATCAACTACAAGTTCAAGGCCGCGCGCAGCGAACCGCCCAAGGCGGTGCTGCTCATCGACATGGTGGCCCACACCAGCGAGCAGATCCTCCGCGGCAAAGAGCGGCTGGTCTCGCTCATGGCCGGCTACGCCAACACCGAGATCTTCGTGGCCAGCGACGCGGACGAGGCCCAGCGGTTCTGGCGCGACCGCAAGCGGCTGGGGGCCATCGCCGCGCGCACCAACGCCTTCAAGCTCAACGAGGACATCGTCCTGCCGCTCGCCGCCCTGGCCGAGTTCGCCCGCTTCGTGGACGAACGCAACCTGGCCGAGGACCTGTACAATAAAAAGAGCGTGGTTGCCGAGGTGATGGCCTACCTGACCACGGCCGAACCCATCGAGGATCCGGACTGGCTCGAGGCCAAGATCCCCAAGTCGAACGAACTCTGCACCCGGACCCTCGACCGGCTCGACGAACGGGATGCGGCCACCCTGCGCACCGAAATCCACCTGCGCCGTCTCAGGGAGGAGTTGCTCGAGTTGTTCCGGGGTTTCCCGCGCATCAGCGAAAACCTGACACGCATCTTCGAGGAGGCGCGCCAGCGGCGCATCGTCATCGCCACCCACATGCACGCCGGCGACGGCAACGTACACGTCAACATCCCGGTGTTCTCCAACGACCGGGCCATGATGGAGCGGGCCGCTCGTACCGCGGACGCGGTCATGGACAAGGCGGTGGCGCTCGGCGGCGTGGTCAGCGGCGAGCACGGCATCGGCATCACCAAGATCAAGTTCCTCGACCGCGAGCGGGTCGAGGCGCTGCGCCGCTACCGCAGCCAGGTGGACCCGGGCGGGGTGATGAACCCGGGCAAGCTCGAGGACGCGGACATCCTCGAACGTGTGTTCACCCCCTCCTTCAACCTGCTCGAACTGGAGGCGCGCATCCTCAAGCACAACTCGCTGGAGACGCTGGCCGCGAAGATCTCCAAGTGCGTCCGTTGCGGCAAGTGCAAGGCCGACTGCTGCGTGTTCTACCCGGGCAGCGACCTGTTCTTTCACCCGCGCAACAAGAACCTGGCCATCGGCGCGCTCATCGAGGCCCTGCTCTACGATACCCAGCGCTCGCATTTCCCGCGCTTCAGCCAGCTGCGCAACCTGGAGGAGATCGCCGACCACTGCACGCTCTGCGGCAAGTGCCTGAAACCCTGCCCGGTGGACATCGACACCGCCCAGGTGTCCGTGCTCGAACGTGAAATCCTGAGCGAACGCGGCTACAAGCATTCGCCCCTGCCCACCCGGCTGTCGCTCCACTACCTGAAGACGCGCAACCGCGTCTACAACCGGGTATTCCGCAAGACCGTGGTCCAGTGGGGGGCCGCGGCCCAGCAGCTGGGCGCGGGCCTGCTCACCCGGGCGCCGGAACCGCTGGCCGCGAAGAAGTGGCGGCTCGTGGCC
>Ga0265295_1008429_pt1 | contig 11446 bp, 5 predicted proteins | sample Munlansysbiofilm_FD_192503 | JGI IMG/M metagenome (GOLD analysis project Ga0265295, IMG submission 192503) | Leachate microbial communities from a municipal landfill in Southern Ontario, Canada - Methane capture system biofilm | ecosystem: Engineered > Solid waste > Landfill > Unclassified ... | reverse complement strand
TTATATTTTCTTGTAATGTTCTCAATATGTTTTGGAATCGTTCTTTTGATACTCCAAACTCCTTGTAGACACCTTGCTTTTGTTCAGGTGCATATAATTCGGAAACAGTCAAATTGTAACGGTTTTTGCTGTTGGCGTATCGATAAAGTGAATAAGCTACAGAAATTGAATCAATGTTTTCATAAGGTTTTTTGATAATTATATCAACAGCATTTCCTTTTTTCTTTAATTGACTGAGTTCTAAAACACTACCCAAGGAGCTTTCATCAAATGTATTGAGTAATGCACCTAATGGATTTTTGAGAGTGCCAGCGCCATAATTTGGATAATCATTTTGAAGCATTGCTAACAGTTCATTTTTTGAGTATGACCTATTATAAAGAACATTACCAACATACCAATTTGTAATGGTTGAATTATAAGCAAGATTTATCCAAATAATTTCCCAAGTGAAATTTGTTTTATGCTGATAAACTTCTTTTAATAAGATTGCTGTTTCGCTTGATTTTTTATCTGTTCGATTTAGTAAATCGGCATCTCGAAGCCAATGTGTTAAAGCGGGAATCATTTTTGTTCCTAAATCGTTATTCCCAGTTTCAAAATAATTTTCAATATTCTGAAAATATTGGCTAAGCCATTTTTCTCGTAGACCAAATGTCGAATATTTGTCAATACCAGATGATTTCATATTTGATGAATTTTTAATGTTTCCTTCGGATATATTTATTGATTTTGCCAATAAACAGCCCTTTTCACTTATTTCAGAACACCTACCACAATGAATACATTTATTGGAATCAATACTAACTTTAGGCTCCACTTTTAGAGCTCCAGTAGGACATTCTATTTCGCATGCTTCACAATGGGTGCAATAAGTTGTTTTGTATAATACTTTTTTAATTTTGCTAATTAATATTGGATTCTCACTTATGTTTTTAAATACAATAATTTGTTTGATATTTTCATCCTGTATGATGGTAGTAATATTTACAATAACAGGGAATTTATCAATTAGTATTTCTCCAGAAATAATATCGTTTGTGTAACTAAAATTAATAAAGCCTAAAACCTTTAACCATTCAGTAATTTTTTCTTTAGGATTGGTGAGAATTACCTTAAATTCAGGTTTAAACTGAATAAAATCTATTCTTGAAGTATTTGAATTATTTAATTTGCCTCCTGCTCTTTTTTTCCAGTTGCCTTCTTTTATGTAGTTAAGCTTCTTCTCTTTGCTCTCAATCCCTATGGTATCCGTTTGATCAAATATTATATCTATGAACTTATCAATTTTCTCCGGATACATTTTTTTTACTATATGTTCGGACCACTCTGAAGAAAATGGACATATTGTGCAACCAACTCGCGATAAACCATTTCTATAACCAGAATTAAATGGCAAATTTCTACTAAAAAGATACAAATATATTTCAGTAGCACTCCAATCAAAAATTGGTCTTGCATTTATTACATTGTTATGCTTTACCCCTTTACCAATTCGTGCATATTTTTCTCTGGCATTACTTTCTTCCGCCCTAACACCTTCAAAAACAAGAACATTAGGCTGCTTCCCATTCCCTTTTATATCTTTTAATAATTTGTAAAGAGGGGCTGTTTTTGCTACTGTGCAACACCATCTATTAAGTCGACTTGGTGCACCAAACTCACCCCAATTATCAATAATATTTTGATGGTTTCTTGATAAATGAAATTTCAGTTCTGGATACTGTTTGGTGTAAATTTGTTTTGTCAATTGATAGATTTCAATTGAAGGAGGGATTTCCATTCCAGTATCAGAATAAATCACCATAAAATCATCTGGAGGTATCACGCGGCTTACAAGGTCAAGTGTGACCTGAGAATCCTTTCCGCCACTAAAGGAAGCGATAAATTGGTCAATCTTGGTGTTCAGATAAACAGTTTTGTTGTTTTCTTTTGCCAAATCAAGTGGCATAATATCAAAACTATCACAGTCTTGCTTTACAACAGCATGTTTAATTTTTGTGTTTTTTTCATGCATTTCAGCCAGCAATGCCCAGTCAACTTCCTCATTTGCTTTAGCTTTGCTTCTTATTTTCTTGAGACTATAAGTGCGATAGGTTTGTTCAATAAATTCAATGGCTTCCTGTTCAAGTAAGAAAAGTAACTTTTGATTTTTTTCAACTACCTTATTAATGTTAATAGGCTTTAGTCTTAATTCTTTCCCTGCTTCTGAAATTTCAATTATCGGGTCGTCAAATATATTTCCGCCTTTCACTTCGGCAACTAATTCCCCTTTGTAGTAATATCTCCTATCTAAAGCCCATAATAACGGATCATTTGATTCCTGATATCTCCAATTAAAGTTTTTATTAAAACCAAGCAAGTTCAATTCTTCATGAAAAACAGGTCGGGGTGAAACATTTAAGGCATCACCGTTTCCGTTTGTTGTGAGCAAAACTCCATTAATATCTTTGTCCCAGACTACTCTAAACATACAAGTTAAATTAAAATGGTCAAAGATACTAAAAGGGTCGGCAAAATTGCACTCTTTGACAAAGCTTTGGTTGTAGCGATGGCTTGTGGGGCTTTGGCAATGTGTGCAATGTGGGTTGGCATTTCAAAATTTTTGTGCGGTGGGTAAAAAAAATTAAAACACATTCGGGTTGGCAATGAGTGTCGGGTTATATGTCTGTCAGTTTCGTTTTTCATTTCAAGTTTAATATTCCATTTTCATTGTTAATTTGCTGTGTCGTTGTCTTTTCTCCGCTTGTGCATAACGTTGGCGGTATGTTTTGTTGCCGGTCTTAGAAGTAATTCTCTGTCAGGGTAGTACAAGTTATTTTAGAAGTAAAAATAGTAATTTTAGTACAAACCAGGCAATAAAATATACCGCCTGTTAGCAACAGGGCGTTCTTCTGGCTGTGTGTCAGGGCAGACAAGCTCTTTGGCAAGTTTAGGCATTGGCGCAGGTATGTGCGACTTGCCAATGTGCTTGGCTGCGAAGGGATGGCATTGTTCAAATTTTACTTTTTTATTAACCTCTTACTCGCTTTCATCTTCTGGTTTTCCAATCTAAGTAAATACAATCCTGACGATAGATTGCCAAGACTGATATATGGATTACGACCTGACAACAACAAGGTTTTTACTATTTTCCCTTCACTATTGATAATTTCAGCCTGAAAATTCTGCTTATCATATTGATGTGGAATTTCGAGTGTAATAAAATCGCTGGCAGGGTTTGGATATAGTTTTATTGAATGGCTAATATCCTCAACATCGCGTATGTTTACATAAGCAGTTGTATCCGTAATGCTCGAAACCCAAGAAAAATGTTCAAGTTCAGATTCTCCACAAGTAATATCGCCCCTGTTGCCGAATACTGTATTGATAGCCAATACATAGTTTTTGTCGTTTTTTTGAATTACACCATTGTTAATAAATTCTCTTTCAGTGCTACCAATACACCGGTTCCAAAGCAGGTTACCATTTGACCCGTTTACTTTGAGCATCCAAACATCTTCACTTAACGGATAAAGATAGGGGGGATCGGCATGTATACCGGTAACATCTCCATCACGGGATTGTGTTTGTCCAAATACTACAAGATTGCCATCCGAAGTTTTTAAGAGTTGTAATGGCCAATCATTTCCCGAGCCCCCATAACACTTTTGCCAGATCAAGTTTCCATCAAAATCAATTTTACGAAGCCATAAATCAGCGGTTTGCTCACCCTGATTGTTATATCCTGTATGGTAACCTGAGCCTTCAACAACACCATCACCAGCATAAGCACAACCACCAATAATATATCCATCTGCAACTTCAAGAGTATTCTGGAAAGTAACATGATATGATGCCCCAAAGCATTGCTGCCATTCAATATTGCGTGCCGAGTCCAATTTTACCAGTATGGCTTTCATAGGCCAGGCTTGTGGTACAATATTACAATTAATATTACCATTAGCACCGGGTGTACCATAAAGAGGGATTAAATATCCATCATCAGATGTTTGAATAGGCTGCCCGCCTAAATCCTGATTATCAGTACCAAGCGTTAAATCCCATTCTTTTTCTCCTTGAGCATTTATTTTCAACAACCAAGCATCCCAAAGCCCATAACCAAGAGTGATATCACCTCCATCTCCCATAAGATTTGTTAAGGATAGTAATCCGTTATCAGATGTGGGTACACAAAAAGCGCCAGCCCCTAACACCATATTATCACCACCGGCCACCCTATCCCATATCTTGTTACCACTACCATCAATTTTTATATACCACAATCCACCATTTGTGATATATGGAGGATAAGTAGCCCCTCCATCTGACGAGTTTGTTGTTCCAAAAATATAATAGTTTCCACTATCGGCTTGTATAATACTGGTAGCATCTTCAATATTTGATCCGCCAAAATATTTTTCCCATAAGAAATACCCCATTGTGTCGATTTTTACAAGTCGAATATCGGTTTCATCCATATCCCCGGGTTGTATGATGTTGCCTGTTTCCACACATGATAGAATCATATATCCATCATTTGTCGAAACAATACTTGGTTTATAAGAATCAAGTTCATAGCCAGACTGATAAAAACACCCCTGCCAATTGAATTGAATATGCTGTGAAAATGCCAGGTTAAAAAAAAACATTAGAAGTAGTAAGAAAAATAATCTCATGGTTGAAAATTGAGAATGGGTATCTGTTGAAAATGCAACAAATACCCATTGGTTAGTCTTTATTGACGAATTATTTAATGATGGTTATTTTACCGGACAGGCTCTTTATTCCGGATTTCAAGGTATAGAGATAAACACCTGCTTTAACCGGCCGGGTATCCCAAAGTTTTTGACCTTGGTTGCCTGACAATGTTAAGGTTTCAATTATTTTTCCTGACATATCGGTAATCTGAAGTGTGGCAGATTCATCCATATCAGGCAGAGTGTAATCAAATGCTGCCCAATCTGAGGCTGGATTCGGTTTAACAGAAATCTCCATGCCGTATACTTTTGCTAGGTCTTCCGGCGAAACAGTGCCTTTCTTTAACGATGCAGGTACGATGGCTTGCATGCAATCTACAAACTGGGCATTGTAATAGGTAGCCAAAATGCCTTTAGCAGATACACCCGACGAGCCAGAACTGTTGTTTGCATAGTCTTCAAGCATAGCTTTCTCATTGGCGGTAAGCTGGTCAAAGTGCCTGTTTTCTGTCTGCAAAGTTTGATGTAGGTTTAGCAATGCCATATACCTTTCATGCTCAGATAAGGCATCGCCCGATAAATTATACAGGGTGGGCAACATATTTGCTAAAGCACTTGCTTGTTGGTAATTGCCTTCCTGAATGTATGTTGCAATAATTTGTTTATCAGCTTCAATTCCTCCCAGGTTGTCTAACCAGCCCCGCAACGCATTATAATCGGTAACCGAATCGTTCAAATAGCTGCGTATCATATCATTGGCAGCACGAGCCATTTCTTTGCGGTACATACTCATCTGCTTTTCAAGCACCGTGCGATAAGTTTCACCTGCGGCAACCTGGCGCAAAATATTTATCATGTAAGAAGGCAGCGGATTTTCTTTGTTTTCTAAATATTGAAGGAGTTCTTCTTTCTTCAATTCGTCAGGATTGGCTGCCAGAATATCGAAAATTACCGATTCGGTGAAAACTTCAGTTTTATCGGCAACTTTGCGTAATACTTCTTCGCTCAGGTGTGGCGAAACACCAAGCAATTCGGCGCGTAATGCCCACATATCCTGTGGTTGGGCGGTTTCGATATCACTTACACGTTCCTGGGTTGAACCTCCATCTCTAAGCTGATCGTGCAATGTTTTTACATTGTTGTAATTAACCAAATTGTAAGCATATTGGTTCTCACGCAGGATTTTATCCTGAGTATTGAGTACAATTGAGCTATTGGATCCGTTGCCACCATAATGCGAAGGGCATTGATTTGCAGCATTTGCAGCAATTTTTGCTACCCTCCATAATTTAGAACCATCAGGTTCTATGGGAGAACTGCCATTATAGAAATAAGTTAACGGAATTCCTCCATCATTATAAAAATGCCAGGTGTTATTTGTTTGTGAAAACGTATTACCTGCTGATGTTAAAGTATTTCCTTGCCATGTTTGTATTGTGTTTTCATTAATCTGAGGTAATGGGATATAGAAGTCTGCCCAATTGCTCTGATTTGTATTACAGAGATATTCGAGCCCAATAACTGCGTTTGTAGCCCAGTTTTGCCTATGTGCATAATTACCAAAACTCAAACCGGTAAAAGTATTCTTGTAAATATCATCCTGGCCTAGTGAATTGTTAACTTGAATACCAGTATAATTAGCTACCGGAGCATTCGGTATTTTAGTAAAGGTATTCTCTTCAATGGCAAAGCCAGTGCTGTTGTCCAAATAAATCCCATACCCTGAAACAGCTGGACAGCCGGGAGTGCTATTATAACCTACTTTAAAATCCGAGTTTAATATCGTTTCACTTCTTATCTCTTTTACATTGATTCCATAAATGTTATTCTCAAATTCCGCTCTATTTACTGTAAATGTATTTACCGAAAACCCTGCATGACTGGCATCTATCCCGTACCGAAATCCTGAAAATTTACATTTGTCGTAAGAAGAACAAGGCTGAGTAGCTGAGGTACATATAGCTTGCACGCTAAATCCGGCAGAATAAGCTGCTATACCAGAGTTCCAATCGGATACGCCTGCAACATTGGGAGCCAGTGTAAAATCGGAACCGTAAAACGAAAATCCCCTGATGTTGGCTAAATCTACATGTTTGTAAAATGTAGTAGTAGGTATATAATCGGTTGTAATTTCAAATGTGCAATTCTTAACCGAACCGTTATAGTTCATTTCCCAGTCAGGATGGTACGGATGGGTGTTTTTATAATGCAAAGCATGAATACTTTTTGCATTATTTCTAAAGATACTATTCGTTGCTTTCAAAATCCCTCCGGTTTTAGAATAATCCTCCGGTTTCCATAAATCGACGGCACAAACGGCATTTTCAATAATTGCATTGTTTAGCTCCAAATAGCCTTGTTGGTAATTCCCATTCGCATCAGGGAATTGGTTTGCATTTTTATTGCCCCAAACTTGAATACCCTGCCATTGGCTATTAGTGCATGAATTCAATAGAGTTGCACCATTCACAATTAATTTTGCACCTGGCTCAACAATTATTCCATCACCCACAGGGAATGATATTCTGGCATTTTGGTTGATAGTAAGAGTATAACCATTTTTAACTATCACACCTTTATTTAGTCTTTCAACTGTATTCCAGCTTGTATTTTGATTAATTATAATTTTAGATGTTTCATTACTACATGGTAATGGTATTTCCCATGCTCCTCTACCACCTGTGCCAGCTCTAATAAGGTTTTTGGGGTAATTGATTTCTATCCCCTGCGATGATGCGCAATGAGGAAATCCTGTACCTACTAACTGCCAACTATTGTTTGTTGTTAAAAGTTGATTATTCGTAGTATAGATTCCAAAATCAGTTGCCAAATATAATACGCCATCGCTGCCTCTCTCATAATCAAGACAATAAGAGCCGGTGTAAGCGTAAGGGAGGTTCTTTGTTAAATCTGTAAAAACAGGACTGCTTGGGTTTGTATAATCAACTTTATAGATAAGTTGTTTGGATAATGGCCATTGGGACTCATCTGTTGAGTTAGAATAACACAAGTAAACAATATTAGAATTGTACGGATTAAATTCTATCTCATTTATCCATCCTGTCCTTGGAATATTTAATTCAATCCATGTCGGGTTAGCATCAATGGCATTTCTGGTTCTAAATACATGAAAACCATTACCAGTTGTGCCTCCTCTTGCATCTACCCAAACAATAAGTTCATCATTTGAATTATATGGTGTTACCATTCCAATTGTTAAAATCTGAGTTATTGAAGGATCAAGCAAGCTTTTAAAATTAGATATAATGCTACCTGTATTTACTCCTCTTGAAGTAAATCGTTTTACTTCTTCTTTTGATTCTGAATAAATAGGCTTATGGTTGGCATATAAGTAATTAGAATTCTCCTTATTAAGTACACCCTGTGTGTACCAAAAAGTACTTGTATATAAATCTGTAGGTCTATAAGTGCTATATGGGACATTACTTAAAAAGTAATCATTAGAGTACCAAAAGCTGCCACCTTGAGGAGATGACCACATATTCCTTGGGTCTTTGTTATCAATCAAAGGCTGATTTCCATCTCCCCACGATATTACTTGCCAATTAGGATTCCAGTTATTGGAATAAGGGGTTCTGGTGATTTGAGTGCCATCATGATAAAGACCCAGCATTACATATTCCGGGTTTGTATATGATGTTGCCATTTTTGTTGTAATAGCAGTTCCAACCCCATTGTATTTTGCAGTCCATGAACTACCACCATTTACAGATTTTTCAGGTCCACCATGTGTGCAAATCCAAACTTCATTAGTATTATACGGATGATAAACGACATCTTCCAAATCAACATGAACCGAACTCCCACTTGTTAAAGTACTACCTGTAATAGTTAACTTTTTTAAACCTGTGCCACTTGAAATTATTAAACTTTCTCCATTTTGAACCTGTTCCACACCAAAAGCATGACCAGCACCAAAAGGCATGTTTGTACTATTAATAATATTCGTCCAGGTACTGTTATAAAAAAATGATAATGAAGCATTGTACCCTGATAACTTGCACATATACAAATAATCCGGTTTTGCTTTTGAAGTTTCAATAGTTAATGCGGTATTATCTGAAGTATAAATCTCTGTCCATGAAGTTCCATAATCAACTGATTTCATGATTCGCCATCTGAATAAATTATCATTGATTTTTTCACTACAAGCAGAAAACATAGTATTGTTACTACCTGGTTTCAATTCAATATCATTGATGTCGTACGCCAATATTTTTGTCCATGTTGGATTTGGACTGTATATATCTTCCGTTTTATAAAGGCCAAACGAGGTTGCAACATACAACCTGTTTGTATTTGACGCATCCCAAATCAGTTTACGAATAATTGTCCATTCCCCAAAATCAAGATAATCCGCTTTCTTGAGCCAAGTTTGTCCTTCATCAGAGGTAAGATAAACACCTCCTGATCTACCCATCCATGAACTGGCACAACCACCGCCATTACCGCTGGATGAAGCACACCAGATTTGATGGTTTATTGGATGAAAAACAGCCCAACTGCAACCTGATGATTCCCATTGTGTATCAGTTCCAGCAGGACTCCATGTTTCGCCAAAATCTTTGGAATAGAAAAGTCCGGATTGTGTAGCACCGGTTAACATATATTGAGTTGAGGCAGGGGTTCCATTATCAAAAAATGAAATAAATTCAACAGGCCCTATACCAACTGCACTACTCTTTGGGCCAATTTCTTTCCAAGTATCAGAACTTGCATTCGAATAATTCTGAGAAGTATTCTCATAAAATGCTTGTTGGGCAAGAAAATATGTTTCAAATGTCTTATTAGGATATAAACGGGATTCCCAGAAATTTTGGAACTTTTTAAAAGTTTTATATTCAGCACCTCCGCAATAATAGGTTGTACTGTCGAGAGTCAACTTTAAATTATCGAGGTACTGCTTTTCTGGTACATAAATATCTTGAAATGTTGTACTTGAATTTAGATTTGATTGCAGTTTTTCCAATTGGGCAAATAATTTGCCGGTTGAAATAATACTCAAAAACAAGATTAGTCCTACTTTAATAAGGGTAGTGAAATTCAAACCTTGTTTGATAGGTTTTACATTTTTGTAATAATTTGTTTCCATAGCTGTTTGTTTTTGTTTGAGATAATCAGGAAATAAATCCCTGGTTTAAGATTTGGTAAGGTTCTGATTAAATATGGACTTGAAAAATTGTGGACTTTTTCTGTTACCAACAAACTGCCTATCAAGTCATAAATTTCAATCTGAATTTCCTGATAATTATTCTCCGACCTGATATTCAATTGCGAGCTAAATGGATTGGGATAAACTAAAAATGGCTCATCGGCTTTTGATTTGTCAATAGATAAGAATTCATCACATTTGCCGGGATAATAAACAAGTGATTGAGGGAAATAACCTGCATTAGCATTGAAAAATGTAGTGTCCAAGGTGCTTTGACAAATGAGGCTAAAAATATTTAATCCCATTTCCGGCTGATTTAAGATTCCTCCTGAAATATTTCCAATTTTTTCAACCCAGTGAAGTGATGTCCCATAAATCAATGGAATTGTTTCAATTGAATGTAATGTAATTGTTTTCAAGCTATAGGGGCCGCATGGAAAGTAATTGACAGAATCAATAATAAAATCAAATGCTCCTAAATATTGCAAATTATATACGGCAACGTTATGTACAGTATCTCCTTTTTGTTTGGTTAGGTCTTGTAATAAAACCTCTTGTTGTTCACCCGAAGGCACAAAATAGGATTTCCCGTTTGTCAGACTTCGAAATGCACCTGTATATTCCATACTATTGGCACCATATAGCGAATAAAATAGTTTCGTATAAACATTACTATTAATGATAGTATCATTCTGAAAATCACTTAAATACCAGGAATGATAAATCGTATACTCGCTGCTCGATTCTTGCACTAGCCACGTTGCGGTTGAATCAGGTAACGGCTGATATTGTTGCGCCTGAATATCATTAAGCCATACTGCGAATAAAGTGATGGTAATTAGGAGTGCATTTTTATAATTAGCTTTCATAAAAAGGTATCTACAAGTGAAATGCTAAAATAGCTAATAAATCAAAGATTATTACAAAATGTCAATTTGAACTTACAAGCGGTCATTTTTAACTCATAAGTGGTCATTTTTCTTACTATTACTATTTTTCGTTGTGTATATTCTTGTATTTTTCCAAAATCTGCGTGATACTTGTAATGTTGTTGAGTTGTCAAACCGGATTTCATGTGTTCTTAAATCAATTTCACATACAAATCGCATATTTACTATAGTTTCTCTCCTGATTTGGACAAAGCCAGTTTCTTCAAGTTCAGACAAAAGTACTGCCAATGAGCTTGTATAGCGGTAGGGAACAGTCAAATGATCAACAAATACTGATATTAAATATCCATCGCATTCAATGTGAGTAATATCATATAGGTATATCCATTTAATAGTTGCATTTTCTGAAATTGCTAGTTTCTTGTCCTTCTGTTTGCTAAAATCTGATGTCATATATGTAAAGTTTTCTTGTGTGTCAGCCAAGAGCAAATATGTTGCAAATTTTTAGTGTTGGTTTGTGTGTCAGCAAAATTTGCAACTTATTTGCTGTGGGAGGGTGTTTGGTTTTTTTTCTACGCCTTGTTGCTAACTTGTTTTTATGACCCCTTTGTGTCTTTTAAATTTACCAGATCTGGTACATTATGTTTACATTTGCTCTTTTTCGTGATCATACTTTTTTCGTTTGTTTTTGTCTTCATCGTGCA
>Ga0265295_1008428_pt1 | contig 11448 bp, 13 predicted proteins | sample Munlansysbiofilm_FD_192503 | JGI IMG/M metagenome (GOLD analysis project Ga0265295, IMG submission 192503) | Leachate microbial communities from a municipal landfill in Southern Ontario, Canada - Methane capture system biofilm | ecosystem: Engineered > Solid waste > Landfill > Unclassified ... | reverse complement strand
GGTAGTCGGCGAAGATCGCGCCACGCGCGTCGGCATCGCCATCCGCCGCGTGTGTGAGGTACTTCACGTTGTCAGTGGTCTGCACCACCGGCTTATGGAGGTCAGTGCCGGGAATCGAGAGGTAGCCGATCACGTCCGGGTTCGCGGCCTTCGCCTCGAGGAGCCGGGAGTAGAGCTCGGCATCCGAGAGCAGCCCGTAGGTCTCGCGGTCTTTCGCCGTGAGCCGTGCCCGGCCGTCATCGCCGGTGCGAACCTTAAGCCAGTCCCCGGAGACGGTCTGCCGGTACCAGTACGTGACCAGCAGCTTGCCGTCGACGAGCTCGGTATAGGGTGCGTAGTCGGCTGTCACGTACGAGAAGCCCTCGATTGGCATCTTGTCGAGGCCTTCGGCCCGGACACGCGGCATGTACTCGGTGCCGATCTCAGCGTTGTAGCCCCACGCTTTGGCGATCTCCGTGCCATCCCAGATGTTCCGATAACGCAGCATCACGCCGCCATGGTTCACCGGCAGGACGTCGTCGGTGAGCTCAAGGGAGATTGCGGCCTCATCCTCGCGGATCTCGAAGTAGTGACGCGCGGGATTGAGCGCGTGACCGACGGGCGCGGTCGTCTCGACCGCGTAGTAGCACCCGTACTCGAGCAACTCGGATTGTGCGACACCCTGAGCGTCGGTCGTGAGCGTCGCGACCGGGTCCAGCGGGTCCTCGGCCGGATCGAACGGCGCAACAAGCGGTGATGTGTCGCGCACGCGCCAGATCTCGTAGACCGCGCCCGGCAGAAGCCGTGCGTCTTGCCCGTCCGAGCGCTTCTCCAAGCGCACGGTGCCGCGCACACGCGGATCGGTGCGTGGGAACTCGAAGGCCGCAGATGAAGCCGCCTCGACAGTGAACGTCGTCGCGACGGTATCGGCGACCTGTTCAGCGGCGCTCTAGGCGCAGCGGAAAAGCAATCGGGCAACAAATCGGGCAACAAACCAGAGGCCGAACCCCCGCTGACCTGCGAAAATATGGTGCCCCCAAGGGAATTCGAATCCTGATTGTGCTTGTGACTATTGGTACTTGTTGGGACTCGTTGGTACGGCGGAGCTGCGGCGAGTCCCAATAGGTACCAACGAGTCCCAACAGTCACCATGTATTTGGGCACCAAATCGGGCACCAAATCCGGGGGTCCCCGGCGCGGGTTGAAACGACAACCGGGGCGGTTCGGCGAGCGCAGGCGTTTGGCTTCGCCGACTTCCGGGTCGAGAGAGAAGACGTGACCGTCACCACTCCGGATAGTCGCCCTCAGGTTCCGCGGGCCTCTTCCGCAGATTCATAACCTTCCATTCAGCAGCAGGACTCACCTCCGCCCGCTCGAGCACAGCAGGCCATGGGGCAAAGAGCAATCTCGGAGCGTAGTCCGAGGACTCCTTCAGCCGCCGCAGGTACTCCTGCTCCTCGTCCTCTCTGGGCGCGACGTGCTCGTCGATGTAGCGCGCGGCGGACTCCATCATGGCTTCCAGCGTCGGACGGTCGCGCACGTTCAGGACGGGATAGAGTTCGCCTTCGACCTCGCTGACACGTAAGGCGAACTTCTCCACGACGCGGCCGTCGATCGGACACGGAAACGGCATCGAGAGCGACGCGTAGTAGATCCGGACACGCCGCTGCAGTCGATAGAGCTCATCATCGCCGGCGGCCAACGACACGGGCAGCCCGCCCGACTGGATGCGATACACGTCGTAGAGATCACGGACTGCGAGGCGGTCGAAGAGCGCCTTGGTCTTCCCGGCAATCAGTTCCGGAAGGGCGAGCGTCATCACCGAGGTCTCAGGCGAACACATGCCGCAGGTCGCCTGCTCGTAGTCGAGCAGCGGCGCCCTATTGAGGTAGATGAGGTCGACCTTGATCAGATCTCGCTGGTCGCCGCGGCCGTATCGCAGTTTGAATGTGCGTCCCGAGTGCGCGATCTTTCCGCTCGTGGAGACGCTGTACCCGAGTCTTGTGCCGAGCTCTGTGAGAGCCCGCTCCATTTCCGGCCGCTCCGTCTCGAGCCCCTGCTTCGTCACTTGCCCGACGTACGTCAGGTCGGCGTCGACTGAGAGCCTCGGCATGCCGAGGTGGAAGACGTTCAGCGCCGTTCCTCCGTGGAGCCTGGCTCTCGGACCCAAGAAGGGGTGTCCTCCGAACTCCGCGAGCAGCTCGAGCAACCGTTCGACCTTCTCAACGGTCTGAGGCTGATAGCCTGCGGTATCGAGCAGATTCGGTCTCATCACTCATGCACCCATCGTTCGATCTCGTCCGCGTTGGATGGCAGGTACATCCGCCACGACGGTACCCACTCCCCCGCCTCATTGCTGCGAGCAAGATAGTAGGGTCCGCGTCCGAGCATCGCGCGCATCTCGCCGAGGGCGGCGGAGCTCACGTACCACTCCTTGGCCCGCTGCTCCAAGAGCCAGCCTGTCCTGGCGACTGCCGTCGGACTGCCAAGGACCTTCAGGTACGCGAGCACGCTCGACGCATCAACGTACGGTAGCGCGGCAAGACTCCGAGAGACTTCTTCGAGCCCACCGGATAGGTCGACGTGGTTGATGCAGTCGACGAGTGTTCTTTCGCGGGTGGTGACCCTGACGACCCCCTGCGGTCGAGCCACGAGCGTCGTGGATCGGGCGTCTTCATCCGACGCCGGGAGTGCTGGGCGCTGATAGCGTTCGTACTCGAAGTCCCTGTAGGCGAATCGAGTCGATAGCCGGGAGGACGTGAACTGGACGCGGCGTGACGGGCTGTGTGCGAGCCCGTGAAGCTCGAGAGCCGAGTGATAGACCATGACCACGTCGTGCGACACCGCTGCGGCTACCATGTAGGGGTCCGGTGCCACCTCCGAGAACTGGCCGGTACGCGAGACATAGACACCTCGCATGACCCGATCCGCGTGGCCTTTCTTCACAGCGCGAGTCAACAAGTTGTACGAAGTGCGTCCTTCGCCCAACTCGGCTCTGAACTCCTCGAGTGAGAATACGTGGTGCTGTTCGAGATACGACTGAACACTCATGTTGGTCACCTCGGGTAGATAGTACCACTCAAAGTGAGCATTCGCAGTGGTGGTTACCAACTGCTAGCCGCATACCATGTTTATTGCCTTGCTGTCGTGGGTGGTTTTCCTGAGTCGCATACCAACGAAGGAGGGCACGGTCGGCTTCGACTACCCACCTCACCAAGCAGCACGCCCCGGCCTCATTACGCAGGTCAGCCCGCCTATTTCGCAATAGACGGGCTGCCCGTGAAATCGGGCACCAAATCGGGCACCAAATCGGACGACAAGCGGCGTCGAGGGCCGACTGGCAGCAACAGGGATTTTTGGGCACCAAGATGGAACGAAATCGAGCGAAATGGCCCCTGAGCTGCGGCTTTGCCCTCTGCGCGCCTCTCAGGACGGCATGATTTGGTGCCCGATTTCAAGCACGCAAAAGGGAATTTCAGGTCTCTGACCTGCGGTTTTATGGTGCCCCCAAGGGAATTCGAATCCTGATTGTGCTTGTGACTGTTGGTGACTATTGGGACTCGTTGGTACGGCGGAGCTGCGGTTCGTCCCAATAGGTACCAACGAGTACCAACAAGTACCATGTATTTGGGCGACAAATCGGGCGACACATCGATGCCGTCTGCCGGAGTGTGCGCCAAAGCGAAAGGCCCCGGCATGATGCCAGGGCCTTTTCAGATGCTGGTGGGCGATAGTGGATGCATTTCGAACAGCCGTCAGCCGCGACGGAGGCTGAGAAGATTACCCTTATCGGACGGAGAGAAGACTCACCCGCCCCTCCGAGTCGAGGCCCAAACCCAGCACTATCTCCAGCCCAGAGTCCGCATCGACGTCCAGGAGATCGACCGATATGAGGTCTTCATCCAGGTATGCGCCCCATATTGGCTCTCGAGCGCCATCCTTGTCACCCGGCATCCAGCCAACCCTCCACCTGGACTGTCCAGACGGCGTCATCTCACGGCTCGATGCCAAGAGCAGCAGGTCCTCAACACCGTCGCCGTTCAGATCTCCCGGCAGGACCAGGTCTGCAACTACGCCTGTGTCGACCGGAATCTCCGATTCGCCGTCGACGCCCCAGAAGCTCAGGCGAGCATTCGCACCACGAACCACGATGAGCTCGCCTTGACCGACTACGTTCGAACACACGCCAATCGCTCTGCCAGATAGGCTGAACTCGCGCAAGTGTCCTTCTGCGTTCAACAGTAGGAGCCCCTCATCGCCGGAATCATACTCAACAGCGATAGCCATGCTGACCCCTGTGGGCGTTGTGACCACGCCAATAGCCTCGGCCCAAATCGCCCCCGTATCAGACAAATCGATTCGCGCATAGTCCCCTCGAGCCGAGATCGACGCGATGGCCAACGAGCTGGTCGGCTCCGCAGTCTGCTTGCCCACCACTACGATGAGTGGACCATCATCCTGCGTCATCATGGTCTCTAAGCACAGGACCGACACCATGCCCAGGTCCGAGCTTGCGCTCGACCACAGTTCATTCCATTCTGAACGATCGCCTACATACACTCCCACAGCGGAGCTGCCTACATTCGGTGGCTCCCACACGACGGCCGCCAGTCGAACCCCGTCGTCAGTCGGCATACTACCCGCAAACCGCGTGATCAACCCGGGCACCAAGACTACCGAGGTAGTTGAGAGCGGGTCTATCGGGTCGATTAGTACCAGTTCATCTTCTGATATGAAGGACTCGTTTTCTAAGCCGTCAGTTGTCCGTGAAATACCGTGACGCGCAAAGTACACCAGTCCGTCGCCGCCACTCCGAGCACCATTCACGTACGGCTGACCAAACTCGGCTGACTGCGACATCGGCGAGTATTGATCAGACAACAATACGGCCTGCGAGATGTCGCATTCCTCATCGACTGCAAGAACATGCCGACCAGCGATGAGCACCGGATACTCCGTCCCGGAGACACCCAGGACGGTCGAAGCGCCAAGACTGGCATCGTCGAGTAGCACGTTGAACGCCGTGTCTGTACCCGATGGCGACGTTGAGATGCATGATGCAAGCAGCCCAGCAAGGCACAACAGCATAACGCATGCCGCTACGCGCATGCCCGTGCGCAGAATTCTCGTCTCTGCCCGGTTTTGCATCCTATTCCGCCTCCTAGTCCGACATCGGTCGACCAGTTACTGCATTGACATACACGCTGACGCCGTCAAGACCGATCCGCCACGCTGGGAACATGACGGTCTGGCGGGCGCCCTTAGCGCGCGAGTAGTACACCAATTCCACATCAGTTATGTCTACTTCACCTGGCAGGCCCAGGAGGCCCTCACCATCGGTCGCAACAACTGCTAGCGCATCGTTGGCCGAGATGATTGTCTGATTCGAAGCACCAGATGCAGGCTCAACTTCGTGCCAGTTCCTCATGTACTCGCACACGCCGCTACTACTCACCACTACCGACAGCTTGTCGCCCAAACAGCCGCGAATTGGCACTCCATCGTACTCGTGGCCGAAGTCAACAATGTACGCCTGGACCACCTCGGCACCCATAGCTCCCGTGTCGACATCCATGTCGGCGCACGCAATACCCCGAACGCTCATGACCGCCGCGTCCGCAGGAAATGAGTCGATTCGTCTGATGTACTGCTCAGCCAGCGCAATCGCCTCATCGCGGGTCATTGCCACCGGGTCAGTGGGCTCGAATCCCTCCAGAACCTGATAGCGACCATTCTCATGCACGATAAGCGTGCGAGAACCATCCTGGAACACGGTGGACCCGTTCAGGCTACGATCTCCCACCGCAACACCCGAGGCACCGAAAACTCGACCGGCGATCGCCTGTGGAGACTCTGGCGCATTGGTGACCGTCAGGAGATCAAGCTCCGCTGTCACCTCAGGAACTGAGGCTTTCACGTTGTAGGTCGTATTCCGACCATGGAGTGTTGAGGGCGGTTCTGCAGCGAAAACCGCATCGACCCGGAACAGGGTTCCCAGACCATCGAGGAGGTCAGTGAGGGCAGTGACGATCCGCCCGCTCGAATCTGCCTCAACCGACTGTTGGCTGTATGTCCATGATGGAATGTACCAGTAGTGAATGTCCGGCGTTGAGCCGACAGGACTATCTGAGTCCAGCGGCGAGATAGGCGGCAAGCCTTCATACTGCATCGCCGCGTGTACGATTCCGCAAGCGTTGGTTGAGTTCCAGTTGTCATTCGCCTTGAGCCACGCGTAGCGCGTTGAAGTCCCCGCCTCCTCGTAGTCAAACAGGTCGTCAACTATGCTGACGTCAGTGCCGTCTCCTGGCGCCAGATAGTCATAGCCCCAGATGGCGTGTGCACGCTGCGGGTCGCCTAACAGAGTGCGTGCGTATCTGACACGAGAGTCATAGTCCGCAGACAGCTGATTGCATGAAGCAAGGAATATCCACTCGATGTCGTTATCCCATCTGGAATTTGTACGGTTTGTGCCTATCCAGTCGCTCCCAATCTCCCAACGAACTGTCTCTGATGAGTAGCCGCCCCCGTAGCCAGTATCCGGTCCACAGTTGTCCGGATTACCGTTCTGGTCCTCCTCGCGATCACTATCATTCTGGTATGACGGGTCGTAGAACGCCATGAGGTTCTGAGTACCGTGAGTCGACAGGTACAGAATGTCTCTGTCGTTGGCGCCGGGCCACGGGTCGACTCCAGACCAGCCGTTGGTGACGTCCCAATGGTTCACATCATCTGAATTGCCGGTGAAGTACGAGGATTGCGTCTTTCCAACCCAGGTACCGTTGGGCCCAGCGTAATAGAGTCGATACGAGAACCTATGAGCATCCGCATCGCTGAAGTTTCCTCCATACAAGACGGAGTACTCTGTAGAGTACGTGTCTTCAGCCCAGGCTCGCTCGGGGAGCACGAGCGCCACAGCCAATACTGCGAGCGAGACAGCTAGTCCAGCTACGAGCACCCTGTGCCTGCGATACGGGTGGAGCGGTTGCGAAACTGCGCGCAAAGGAACACTTCTAGACACTGATTCCCCCCTCTTGGCCCCATCCGAAGACGGTGAGCCGCTTGTTGACGACATCGGGTCCCCCCGGACACCGATGCAAAGCATCAGTATTACTTCTATCACATCCCCGATGCGGTTCCCAACTCTTGCCATGCGTCAGCGGACGTGACCGAGGTACACACGCAGCAGCCAGGGTTGTCTCGGCGGCGCCCCGAGCAGCCACTGATGCAGGGGAAATAGCGGATGCATTTTCGAACACGCTAACAATCACCGTGGGGCAGATTCTACCTGGTCGGAGAGTCGGGGACAGTTATGGCAAGCTGCAGTTCGCGAGCAGCGGGACCCCATACGCCGTCGCGGCGCCAGCGTCCTAGCCGCTGTGCCCACTCGCTGGCGCAGGTCAGTGCGAGAGACCTTCTTCGCGCACCGACGGATGTCTGGTCGAATCTGAAGCATCCGAAGCGCCCAGTGATACTCTGCCATCCTCTCTCGTCTGAGAATCTAAGGACGGAGTTTTCTAACAACATCGTCTGGTCGTGCAGGCAGCACCTCGGACTCGAGAAGTGCCGGGCGATACAGGATTTGAACCTGCGACCAGGCAAACCAAGAGGACTGTGAGCAACAGGGACTGCTCTCGGGCTTCAATAGGACATCAACACACCCTCTGAGCTGCGCATTTACCCCACACCCGCCCTCAGCCCGAAGACATTTGTAGCCCGATTTCGCACTCGAAATCGGGCTACACAGGCCTCTGACCTGCAGAAACTTTGGTGCCCCCAAGGGAATTCGAATCCTGATTGTGCTTGTGACTATTGGTACTCGTTGGTACTCGTTGGTACAGCGGAGCTGCGGCGAGTCCCAATAGGTACCAACGAGTACCAATAGTCACCATGTATTTGGGCACCAAATCGGGCACCAAATCCGGGGCGCGATCCCGGCGTGTATGCCCCCATCAAGTCCCGGGGTGCTTCGGCCCGTCGTGGGGGCCTTAGTGGAAGCGTCTGTAGCTTCCCGCGGGCCCACACCTAGCCTACTGCCAAGAGTGGGGACCGCCCCACTCTTAGGGGTCCGGGGTGTTGCGTTTAGTATCTGAATTCGCGCTACCGAACACATAAGGAGACCAATCGCCGCAGATGAAGTCCTCGCTGATCAGCGAGGAGAAGTTGCACCGCGCGATCTCCCGCATGTGACCCACATAGCCCTTCGAAAGGTGTGATGCCCCTGACCTAGGTCAGGGGCATCACAGAAGATGGTGCAGTTCAGGACCTAGTACATCAAGTCAGGCTGTCCATAATCAATCAGGAAAACGCCAATCTGTGTGACGCCATCTGCTTCGTACACGGGAATTGATCGTGGCCTGTCACCCTGGGCTCGTTGCTGGGCAACCGCCTCAGACGGAGAACTAGGCTCGGGGCCCTCCAGGTCGGTGCGGTATGCATAGCCCACTTCGCCGTTTGTTGCTTGTACGCATATCAAATCGGGCTCGTCTTCGAGCGACTTGGCGTCTGCCCCTGAGCCATAAGTCATGCCGTTGGCATTCTTCGGCCAAACAGTTGGTGTGCCCGTTGGCGCCGGGGACAAGTTGGCGCTTGCTGCGACCGTAGAGTAGCCAACGAGCAGTACTGCTGCGAATGCGATGACTCCAATAGATAGCAGGTGTCTCTTCTTCACCGAACTCACCTCCGATTCTAATAGGTTTGATAGGGGCTGGTCCATGTTGCGTGACCGACATACGAGCTACCATTCCATGACTTGCTGACCCCGTAGCTGCGGTAGCTGTCATGCACGGTGTAGTTGTAGGTAGGTATCTTCATGCCCACGCAAGCACTCCCCGAGTAAACATAACCGCGCTGTGCAACAAGAACACCGGAATCATTGTACAACCGAGCCAGGGCGCCGTACCATCCGGCTGGCCGAGTCACCTCAGGATAGGAGCCGATGTATGTGAGGGCTATGGCGCCCCAGGTGTCCGTCATGACGCTTGCCTGATTGCGATAGCCGTAGCCCCCATCCGTGAAGTATGAGTAGTTGCTGTACGCGGTCCCAGCAAATGCCGGGAGCACAAGGGTGAAGAGCATAAACACCGCAAGAACACCAGTTGTGACGATCCTACGTAGGCGTTGCTTCATGATTCCTCCCAACTCTCGAAATACCCCCCAACTCCTACAGCGATTGTTGCCCTCAGGTGGTGATTCCAAACTGTACTGCGTCGAGAAATTAAGAGTGGTCTCTACTTCCATATGCATAGAGATGGAAGGAGACACAGACCATGCCGAGCAACAACTCGAAGTACTCTCCTGAGGTGAGGGAGCAGACTACCCGCTTCATCCTCGAGAACAATCGGTCGGCGACCTCGGTGGCAGAGGAGATGGGGATTGGAGTTGGAGTTGCCCCGTTTCCGTTCATACCTGGAAACTAGGACGCGGCAGCCTGAAGCTGTCGTTACTGCAGTCTGCGTTCAAACTCCGCCGGTGACAAGTTGCCGAGCGACGAGTGGCGCCGATGTGGGTTGTAGAAGCCCTCGATGTAGTCGAAGATCGCGAACCTCGCCTCGTCGCGCGTCTTGAACCTGTGGCGGTGCACGCAGTCCTTCTTGATCGTGGCCATCACCGACTCGGTGACGGCATTGTCGTGCGGCATGCCGGTCTCGCCCATCGAGGCTAAGACCCCCGAGTCTCGAAGCGACTTGCCGAACGCGAGCGAGCGATACTGCGCCCCGCGATCGGAGTGGTGGACGAGTCCCGGCGCAGGTTGTCTCATCGTCGTGGCCATCCCGAGCGCATCGACCAGCCCACGATCCGCTTCGTGCAGGCGTCCATCACCACCGCGAGGAAAAGCCAACCCTCCCACGTCGGCACGTAGGTGATGTCGGCGAACCATACCTGGTTCGGCCCCTCGGCGGTGAAGTCACGGCGCACGAGATCGACCACCGCGGCGCTTTCCATGACGGTCGACTTGCGACGCCTGCGCTTACCCTCGCGCCCCGACACGCCAGCGATGTCGAGCTCGCGCATCAGGCGAGCGATACGCTTGCGAGAGACATGGACGCCCTCGTCGGCGAGGTCATCGAGCAGACGTGGGGCGCCATAGGTGCCACGCGATTCCTCGTGGTGGAAAGCGATACGATCCTTCAGGTACTCGTCTTCCACGGCTCGAGCCGACTTCGGGCGCATCTTCCAAGCGTAGTAGCCCGCGGTGGTCACACCGAGCACGCGGCACATACGGGAGATTCTGTGGTGCGACTTCTCTTCGTCGATCAGCGCGAATCTCACCTGCGGTAATCGGTCTCCCGGGCGAAGAAAAGCGCGGCCTTGCGCAAGATCTCCTTCTCCTCGAGCAGGATGCGGCTCTCTCGCCGAAGTCGCCGGAGCTCCTCACGCTCCTCGCTCGTGAGACCTTCGGCCAGTCCCTCGTCTCGAGCTCGCCCGGTCGCACCCACGTGCGCAGTGTCTCCGGCGCGATGTTGATCTGGTGCGCCGTCGCCTTGATGCCTCGGCCTCCAAGACGGTAGAGCCGGACCGCTTCGGTCCTAAACTCCGGTGTGTACGCCATGCGTTGACTCCCTTCGAGACCCTTGCGGGTCTACTTCTAGGCTGTCAACGAAAGCGGGTCAACTCCACAGACTAGCAATCACCGCGAGGACCGCAACCGCAATTTGCGTTGCCGTCAAACTCCCGAAGATGAGTGAAGGGCCGGAATCCCTTTCAGGAAACGCGGCCCTTCACCTTCATGTTCAATGGTCGGGCTGACAGGATTTGAACCTTCGACCAGGCAAACCTCAGAGGACTGTGAACAACAGGGACTGCTCCTGAGCTACACGGGGGCCTCAACACACCCTCTGAGCTGCGCATTTACCCCACACCCGCCCTCAGCCCGAAGACATTTGTAGCCCGATTTCACACTCGAAATCGGGCTACTCAGGCCTGTGACCTGCGGATTTATGGTGCCCCCAAGGGAATTCGAATCCTGATTGTGCTTGTGACTGTTGGTGACTATTGGGACTCGTTGGTACGGCGGAGCTGCGGTGAGTCCCAATAGGTCCCCACGAGTACCAACAGTCACCATGTATTTGGGCACCAAATCGGGCACCAAATCCGGGGGTCCCCGGCGCGGGTTGAAACGACAGCCGGGGCGGTTCGGCGAGTGCAGGCGTTTGGCTTCGCCGACTTCCGGGTCGAGAGAGAAGACGTGACTGTCACCACTCCGGATAGTCGCCCTCAGGCTCCGCAGGCCTCTTCCGCAGATTCATGACCTTCCATTCGGCAGCAGGGCTCACCTCCGCCCGCTCGAGCACCGCGGACCAAGGGGCGAAGAGTAATCTCGGAACGTACTCCGAGGACTCCTCCAGCCGCCGCAGGTACTCCTGCTCCTCGTCCTCTCTGGGCGCGACGTGCTCGTCGATGTAGCGCGCGGCGGACTCCATCATGGCTTCCAGCGTCGGACGGTCGCGCACGTTCAGGACGGGATAGAGT
>Ga0265295_1008426_pt1 | contig 11450 bp, 6 predicted proteins | sample Munlansysbiofilm_FD_192503 | JGI IMG/M metagenome (GOLD analysis project Ga0265295, IMG submission 192503) | Leachate microbial communities from a municipal landfill in Southern Ontario, Canada - Methane capture system biofilm | ecosystem: Engineered > Solid waste > Landfill > Unclassified ... | reverse complement strand
TTTTCACCATCCCGATTTTGAAGATGTCATCCTTACAGAAAAAAATTCGGGATATGCCCGCGGGTTCCTCGACTTTCTGGACGCTTTTAATTTTACCGTTTACGAAGACAGCCTCGATGACCACACCGTAGCGGTTGACCCTGAAATGCTCGGACATATCTTTGAAAACTTGCTTGAAGACAACAAAGACAAAGGAGCATTTTACACGCCCAAAGAAATTGTGCACTACATGTGCCAGGAAAGTTTAACAGAATACCTGTGTACTACTTTGCAGATAAAAGACGAAGTTGCCGAACGGGAAGCGGTGAACCATTTATTGAAAAATAAGGTTGTTGACGAAATACTAAAACCTGAAATCGCTGAACTCGAAAAAGCCCTTGACAATGTGAAAATCTGCGACCCCGCGATTGGTTCCGGCGCTTTCCCTATGGGTTTATTGAAGGAAATTTTTAGTATAAAAGAACTTATTGCCTACGAAACAGATAAAGAGTGGAAACCTGCCGAAACCAAACTCAACATCATTCAAAACTCCATTTACGGGGTGGATATTGAGAAAGGTGCGGTGGATATTGCACGTTTGCGTTTCTGGCTGAGCTTGGTGGTGGATGAAGAAAAACCCAAGCCGCTGCCCAACCTCGATTACAAAATTGTGGTGGGCGACAGCCTCATCAGTAAGTTCGATGGTGAAATTGTGGAGATTGACTGGGAACGCAAAAGTAGCGTGGGCAAAGCCGATGAATATGTAAGGAATGTACAACGTTTATTGGTAGAAGTTGCCGATAAGCAAAAAAAATACTTTAATCCAAACAGCAAGAACAAGAAAAAACTACAGGCCGAAATCCGAAACCTGAAAATCGATCTGCTGATAAACCAACTATCGTTTAACAAAGAACTTTATGTAAGTAAAACCGTGCAAAAGGGTGGCTTTATGCCCACTGCTGCCGACATAAAGCACAATACCGAACGAGAATTGCAAATTAAGGGTTTTGACAAGTTGATTACCAAACTGAAAAGTCTGCTGAAAAATCCTGATGAACCATTTAATCATTTCGACTGGAAACTTGACTTTCCAGAAGTGATGAATCCTTATTTAAATGATAAAGCTGGATTTGATATTGTAATTGGGAATCCTCCTTATGTTAGTTTTGGCCTTCGCGGTGTAAATAAAATGACAGATGAGGATAAAACTATTTATAATAAAAAATATTCAAATTCTGCAGAATACAAAATAAGTTACTACGCAATGTTCATGGAGTTGGCAATCAAAATTGCTAATGATAATGGCGTATCAACATTTATTGTTCCAGATAGTTTTTTACTAGGAATGTATTTTTCCAAGATTAGAGAATTTATTCTTCATAAATCAATAATAAAAATTATTAATTTATTTACTTACAAAATATTCGGTAATGCAACTGTCGGTTTTTCTGTAATTTACCTTATTAGGAATAAATTAAATCCTACACTTAATAATGATCTTATTTGTTCTTTGATTTCTTCTCGTGATATGTTTCTAAAAGGTGATTATCCAAGCCATACACTCAACACATCATATTACAGAAAGATTGATAGAACTAGGTTTCGTTTATTTTTCTCAAAAGAAGATGAAGAATTAGTAAATAGAATTGAAAGCAATTCAATTTTCTTGTCGGAATTCTATACTGGTCGTACTGGTATTAGATCAAAAATTGGTCAAAAGAATATTTTATCTAAAGAGAAAATAAATCGAAAATACTTACCAGTATTGACTTCAAGTTCTCAAGTTAAAAAGTTTAAAATTATTTATGATAATGATTATGTGCATTTGGAACCAAAACTATTAAACTCTGGAGGCTGGGAATACGATATAATAAATAATCCTAAAATCATAATTCCACAGACAGGTGATAAAATAACTGCTGCAATCGATAGAAACTGCTATTATCACCTAAATAATATTCATTCTTTTGCCCCACATAAAAAAGGGTTAGAATTACAATATGTTTGTGCAATATTAAATTCAAATCTTATAAATTGGTATTATAAGAAAATTTCATTAGAGGAAGGCAGGGCAATGGCTCAAATTGATATTGAAACTGCCGAAAAATTACCAATCATAATGGCAAGTAAACAATATCAGACTCAAGTTTCTCATTTTGTAGATTATCTACACTTTATCAATTCTATTGACTCAATCAACTTTGATGCTTTAATTATTAATTATTTTGAGCAAATCATAGACGGCATAGTGTACGAGTTGTATTTCCCTGAATTGCTTAAAAAACACAACCGTGAAATCATCAAGCATTTGGGTGAGTTGCCGGAGTTTACCGATAGTATGACTGATGAGCAAAAAATGAAGATTTGCAAAAAGGTATTTGACCGTTTGAATGATAAGGAGCATCCGGTAAGGGTAAACCTGTTTTATATGAACTCAATTCCTGAGATAGCAATAATTGAAGGCAAAAATGAGAATAACTGATATTTACATAAAAAACTACCGTGCATTTTACGGAGAACATCATATTTGCCTTGATAAAGATGGCAAAAACCTGATGGTGTATGGTGAAAACGGCAGCGGTAAAAGCTCCCTTTTTACTGCCCTCCAGGATTTTCTTAAATCATCGGTTGGCAAAATTGAAGTGGAAGAAAATATCTTTGTTCCGGCTTCGCAAAAGAACACCGCCAGCATTAAAGTTGATATTAAAGAATCGCCCGAAACCTCTAAAACAACCAGCTTCGAACTGAAATTAACCGACAAAGAAATTATCAGTGCAGATAAAACGCTTATTGCCGATGCCAATAAAATAAAGGGCTTCTTTGATTATCGCAGCTTATTGCGAACTCACATGGGGCATAAGGATAAGGTTGACTTGTTTGATTTATTAATTGGTAAAGTTGATTATTCCTTTGGAGGCAGTTTACTTACAAATGAACCCGGTATTCTCCAAAACTCAATTAATGAATTTTCAACTAAGGAATTAGGGCAGGAGTGGTTCAGTATTTACAAAGACACTTTTACAAAACGGCAAGACAAGAAACAACAAGAAGCAATCAAGAATTACTTGTCAACAAAATTCAATCCTGGGCTGAAAAAACTACTTAAAGATATAGAACAGGACACCAATACTTTTATGAAATATTTTGGTGCAAATGTTAAGATTTCGCTGGATTTTGATAAAGTAGAATATAAAGGAAGAAGAAAACTTTCAGGGAATAACATCAATTTAAAAATTGACTTCTTTGAAAAAGCAATTCCAAAACATCAGCTATTTCTTAATGAAGCCCGTTTGTCGGCACTTGCAATAAGTTTGTATTTGGCATCAATAAAAGTAAATCCGCTTACAGGTGCATTAAAAATTCTTGTTCTTGATGATTTGCTCATAGGTTTGGATATGAGCAACCGTTTACCCTTGCTTGATATTCTGAAAAAGCATTTCATTGAAGTTGATAAAGACAAGCAGTTTCAGGTAATAATGACCACCTACGACAAAGTTTGGTATGAATTGGTGCGGAATTACTTCGGAACTGAAAAATGGAAATACATTGAGATTTACACTAAATCCCTTAAAGATGATGACTTTGAAATTCCTGTAATCTTCAACGAAAACGGTTATTTGGAAAGGGCAAAACATTATCTGACTGAAAAGGACTATAAAGCATCAGCCGTTTATCTAAGGACTGAATTTGAAAGAATTGTAAAGACAATTTGCGACAAGCAAAAAATTCCGGTTTGCTATCACAAAAATCAGAAGGAAACAACAAGTGAAGATTTTTGGACAGCCATTGAATCTCAAACAGACCTTGACCCAGCACTAATTCATGAAATTACAATCCATCGTGGAGTTGTCATGAATCCATTCAGCCATTACGACCTTGAAAAACCAGAATTTGAAGCTGAGTTGAAAGCAACTGTTACTGCGGTTGAGAAACTGAAAATCGAAATTAAAAACATTAAGAAGAACAGGTCAATTGATAAACTTGAAAAAGAAGTTGAAAAACTGAAAACGGAATTGGCAGGAAAAGATAAGTTGAATGGAGAATTAGGAGCAAGACTGAAAGCAAAGTAAATCATAACTGAATGCAAACACTCGACTGGAAACATAAAGAATACGCACCAAAAGCTTTGTTAATAGGCCACGACCCGCGCTTACAAAAGTCCGATACTCAGGCGGAATATGTATTGTTTGCAAATTACTATTTTGATAAAACCATAAAGGACAGGTCATTTAAAAGCAAATATGGTTTGGCTGCATCTGCTTTTAATCAGATAACCCATATCACGAACGGAAAAATCAAACCGGAAGAAATATACATAACCAATCTATGCAATTCGGCTTTGCCACATGCTCCCAAAAGTAAAACTGTTTTCATCCCCAAAGACATGGCAAATACAGGAGTTGAAAATATAAAAAAGATAATCGAAGAAAATCCAAGCATTGAATACATTTTCCCCATGTCGCTTCAGGTAAATTACTGGCTGCAAAAGCTTGGATTATATGATTCAAATGATGGCTTTGTGGAAAAATCATCCCCAAAGACAAATGAAATTCTAAATGAACCACCCTATTACGAACCAAAAGAGAAAAGTCCTTTTCTGATGATTTGTAGAAACAGGTATCATGTTAGAGGAGGTACACAAACGGTAATTCCAATTTTACACCCTAAATGTTTTCCATTGAACAAACAGTTTTTAGCTTATGAACCAGCATATGAAAGAATAAGGAATTATTTTAAATCTGATTAAAAAAAATTAATATGAGCCAACACACCAGTCACACACATTGTCAAAGCCCCACAAGCCAACGCTTATACCAAAGCTTTGCCAAAGAGTGTGCCTGCCCGACTCAAGAAGAAAAATTAAAAATCTCCTCCCCTTTAGAAAATAAAAAATACCCAAACCCACAAGCCGACACAGACAGAAAAATTAAACTGACAATAAGCAAATATATAAATATTGACAATGGTTTATTTGGGCTGAAGACAGGAATCGAGTAGGCAAGGGGGAATTTCACCCCCAAGCCTCTCCCAGCACCGTGCTTGACAGCCTCCCATCACACGGCTCCTCGAACTTGCGCAACCATTTCAGGTTGACCGGCTGAAACAAGCTCATCCCTCGTATGAAAGAGGTTGGCAAAATTGCCTTGAGTCCGTTAACCCCTTCGCTGTGGCTAAGTTTCCAGAGCCTTTGGCTGGCACAAGTCGCTACTATCTCGTCACTAGTGACGAGACCCCTACGCCACCGCTTCGATACGCCCTGCCTTGCCCGCCAGTTGGCGGATATTCGGCATTCTCTCCTGGCATCGGCGGGTAGGTTCTTCCCGCTGGCAGCGGGACAGGCCATGTTCCGTAGATGAGCCGATGGGCATTGCACTTGCCCCCTTAATGCCGGAGACCGAGGCAGCCGATAGGCTGGTAATCTCTGCCCTTCTCCCGTGTGACCGTCCCACTCACGGTTCTCAGTCTCGTGAGGGTTACTTTCGACACGTCATCGGTCGGGTCACTTTCGTTCAGCGCCTATGCTCGCTCCTGACAGATTTTCGCCATGGCTGACTTTCTGCCTTTTGACCCAAGCCGTTCAGCACCTACCCCTTGAAAGGGGAGCACCGCTGGGCGGATGGGAACCGTCTCCAGCAAAGCGTGTCCGAGAGGCCAGCCTGTACGCTCTCCTTGGCAACCCCAGCCAGTCAGCTCGCTCGACGGTTACTGAGCCTGCCGAAGTATGGTTACTGAGCCTGCCGAAGTATGGTTACTGAGCCTGCCGAAGTACCTCCGCAGGTTGCATACAGGATTTGTGTTCAGCCTCTCATCTAAAGGTGTGATGAATCCACTTCAAAGAACGTACTCCCTGACGTGCAGAAAGTTTTGTGTATTTGAAAGTGCACTGATTCATCGCAGGACACACACATGGCGTTAACCAATACTTCCGTTTGGTAAGTACACCCGCTGTGCGGTAGAAGTTTTCACCGTGTTGACCTATTCCCTTTGCTAAACCTGAAAATTTTTCTCATCCCAAAATCGATCCGGCATAAGGCAACGCTGGGCTGAAAGTTTTTCCCCAGAGCCTCTAGGGCAGCCACATCGCCAACCTCCACGAACGGATTGTCCATCATCCTATGGCCGACTTCTTGCCTGTCAAGTTGTTGTCGCAAGCGGCTATGTCCATGCACGTAGAACTCACAGGGGAATGGCCGGTAGCTCGATAGCTTCAGGTGGCATAAGCCCAATTCTTCATCTTGTATGTACAAGTAGCACTGGCTCACAAATTTGTTGCATGGATACATCCTTGTAAGCTGCGCCCTACTTCGGCGGCAACCTCTTTGATGGCGAATGTCCTGACGGTCTCCACCGCCTTGACGATGCAGACAGCTATGCTCTTACCTAAGGGTTGAGATAATGCTGCCCTGTAATGCGCTTCCACAAAGTCAATCCCTGAATGATACTTTCTCTTTTCAGCTTCACTCCACCAGCGTATCTTACTATCTAAAGGGAGGGCTATCGTGCTTATGTGATCATTTAGCTAGTCGGTCAGGGTTCGCATAACCCCGTTGCTGTGGCAGGTGAATCATAGATTGCGCAACAATCTTATTACGCTGCCCTCAACAAATACTCCGGGTGGATACCCGGGGAGTAATACCCTGTCATAACTCGAATAGGAGCAATTTATGTGGTCTTCTAGCTGCGCTGTAAGCTGTTGCATCGCCTCTTTCTTAGGCAGCAAAGTTAATGGTCTGTACCATAACCAAGGATTGACCTTTAGGTTGGTCTCAGTGAGTGACCATCAGGTCAACTCCACCCTAAAATCTCTCATATTTTTGGTTCAATGCTTTTCGTACCCAAATTTTCTATACTTTAGTGAACAAAAAAACTCTAAACCAACTCTTCATGCTTAACATCGCCCTATTTGGCCCTCCGGGTGCAGGGAAAGGCACCCAAAGCGACTGGCTAATAAAAAAGTACAACCTCACCTACATCTCCACCGGAGAAATTCTTCGTGAAGAAATTTCTCAGGGAACCCCCCTCGGAATTCAGGCAAAAAACATTATTGAGAAGGGAGGTCTGGCCCCCGACGAGCTTATCGTACAGATTATCGAGAATCGGATAACCAGGAAAACCGATACCAACGGTTTCCTTTTCGATGGATTTCCCCGCACCACCGTGCAGTGTTACATACTCGATGGGCTGCTCATGAACATGAACACCTCGCTAACCTGCATGCTAAGCCTCGAGGTGCCCGACGATGAGCTGGTACGCCGCCTTAAGTCACGAGCCAAAATTGGTAATCGCAAGGACGATAACGACGATGTGATCCAGCACAGGCTGGCCGAGTACTACTCCAAAACCGTTCCCGTTGCCAAGTACTACCAGGACAAGGGGATTTGCCACACCATTGATGGCACAGGTGCAATAGAGGATGTGCAAGCTCGCCTCGATACGGCCGTTAAGAAATCACTCGAAAACCGCTGGGTAAACCTAATCCTATTCGGCTACCCCGGATCGGGCAAGGGGACCCAAGCCAAAAAGATGGCCGAAAAGTACAACCTGGTTTACATCTCCACAGGCAAAATGCTAAGGCAGGAGATAAAGAACGACACCGAGATTGGACGCATCGCCAAACCCTACATGGACAAAGGTATGATTGTACCCGATGAGATTGCCATTAAGCTGATTGAGCAGAAGATCCAGGCAAGCCCCGGCTCTCGCGGTTTTATCTTTAAGGGATTTCCCCGAACCATTGTGCAGGCATACATTGTTGATGGGTTGCTCAAGAAGATGAACAGCAACGTTACCCAAGCCATAGAGATTAACGTTTCGCAACTTGAAGCGATGAAACGCTTGGGCCAGCGGAGCAAAACCGATCGCAGCCGGCTTTACGATATGGATACCGAGACCATCGTGTCGAGACTTGAGGAGTACGAGCAAAAAACTATGCTGGCCCGCGATTTCTACGGCAAGCGCAACCTGCTTCAGGTGGTTGAGGGCCATGGAACCGAGGAAGAGGTGTTCGAAAGAATATGCAACCAGATTGACGAAACGCTCAGAAATGCATTCTAAACACACGTAAGCCATACGCTCCACTCTAACGATAAAACTGAGTATCTGTTGAACAGATACTCAGTTTTATTTTTATGATTATTGCATCAAGTAGGGCTGAAACTTAGCAAATAGAATTACTATTGTATTTCGTAAGCTCTGATTAACAGCCATAACCCAATAGGTTAAAAAACCTTAATTTTTCAACAAACCTTAATCCAAAATCACCCCACAACTGCGCTGATTATTAGAGAATAGGCTTATCATCCATTGTCTCGCAACAATTTGTTTAGCTATCCACAAGGTTTTGTTTTTCGAAATTTTTATAATATCGTTGCAATAAGGTAAGAATAATTCTTAAACAATATTCAATCTTTTATGTTACTACAGCAAACAGTCGCAAGTAAACGCACATAACAATTTAATAACTAAAAAACTAAAGCAATGAGTAATCAAATTGGACTAAATGCTGGCTACGCACAGCAAATGAATGAGAAGCTAAATGTTTACCTAAGCAATGTTCAACTTTCGTACATGAACGTACGTGGTTTTCACTGGAACATTGTGGGCAAACAGTTCTTCCAGCTGCATGAAAAGTTTGAAGAGGTGTACAATGGCCTTAACGAGATGGCCGACGAGATAGCCGAGCGCATACTAATGCTTGGCGGAACACCAGTTCACGCATTCTCAAAGTATATCCAAATGGCAACCATTAAGGAGAAAGAGAATGTAAGCACAGCCGACGCCACCGTAAAAGAGCTTATTAACGACACCATGGTGCTGCTTAACAACGAGCGCGAAATAGTGGAGCTAGCTGCCAATAATGGCGATGAGGGCACTGTTGGACTTATCTCTGGATATATCGAGCAACATGAAAAGATGCTTTGGATGCTTAACGCCACCCTTAAGTAGTTCGATCATCAACGAATCAGCAACTGCTGGTATTCCAACCAAATACAGCGGGTTTCAGTTTTTAAACTGAAACCCGTTTTCTATTCCCTAACACGTAACAAAAGAGCACCCTTGCCATACTTAACGCACTTACCCACAAATCAAAAAAAACATTTGTTTAATCTTTTTTTCTATTTTTTAAACATTCCTCCGTTGTCGCTGTTAGTTAGCAAATTTAAACTACCTTAAAAAGAAACATAGCAAGATTTTTTAAAAACTTAAACCAACATGAAGAGAGCGATAATCATAGCACTTTCAGTTATTGTATACATTTCGGCAGGTGCTCAGAACAAGGGATCGATACAGGGTCGCGTGGTGAACAAGCAGAACAACGAGCCCATTCCCTTTGCCAATATAGTAATATGGGGGACCAACATTGGCTCAGCCTCCGATTTCGACGGAAACTTTCTGTTCACTGGGCTCGAGCCTGGTTTTGTAGAGCTGCGGGTTTTTGCCGTAGGATTTAGCCTATATGTATCCAGCACAATACAGGTAACCAATGCCCGTACAGCATTTATTGAAATAGAGTTGGAAGAGACGGCCACCGAAATCGATGAGGTTGTGGTAAAGGCCAGCCCATTTCGACGAAGTGAGGAGAGCCCGGTTTCGCTCCAACGTATCGGGATTGCTGAAATAGAGAAAAACCCAGGCGGAAACCGTGATATTAGCAGGGTAATCCAGTCGCTACCAGGTGTTGCATCAACCCCAGCTTACCGCAACGATGTTATTGTTCGGGGTGGTGGCCCTAGCGAAAGCACCTTTTACCTCGATGGGGTTGAGATCCCCAACCTCAACCACTTTGCTACACAGGGAGCATCGGGAGGCCCTGTGGGTATTATTAATGCCGATTTTATTCGTGAAGCAAACTTTTACTCGGGTGCATTCCCTGCAGCAAAGGGCAATTCGCTTAGCGCAGTTCTCGATTTTAGGCAGATTGATGGCAACAGCGAACGAATTAAGTTTAAAGGAGCCGTTGGCGCCAGCGATCTGGCTCTAACGCTCGATGGCCCGCTGGGCGAAAACACCACGTTTATCCTTTCGGCTCGTCGCTCGTACCTTCAGTTCCTTTTCGATGCTTTAGGGCTACCCTTCCTACCAACCTACAACGATTTTCAATTCAAAACCCGCACCCGTATCGATGAGCGTAACGAGATCACCATACTAGGAATTGGCGCAATCGATCAGTTCAACCTCAACACCGGGCTGCAAAACCCCGATGCCGGACAGCGCTACATCCTAAGCTATGTGCCGGTGAATACACAATGGACCTACACCAATGGTATTGTTTACAAGCATTTCCGCGAAAAAAGTTTCGACACGTGGGTACTTAGCCGCAACATGCTCAACAACCGTCAGTTTAAATACCCCGATAACGATGAGAGCCAGCCATTCATCCTCGACTACATATCACAGGAATCGGAAAACAAGTTCCGATACGAGCACGACCGCCGCCTAAACGATGGCTCAAAGCTAAACCTTGGTGCTGGGCTCGAGCATGCTCGATACACCAACCAAACCTATCGCGCATTCTTTAGCAACGGCGAGCTATCGCCCATCGAATACGACTCCAAGCTGCACCTTTTCTCGTGGAGTATTTTTGGTCAGTATAGTCGCAAGGTATTGAATGACAAGCTAAATCTATCGCTTGGACTAAGAGCCGATGCCAATAGCTACTCGTCATCAATGGGTAATATGCTCAACCAGATCAGCCCACGAATTTCAGGCTCCTACGAACTTCGCAACGACCTTTACGCCAATTTCAACCTGGGACGCTTCTATCAGCAGCCACCCTACACCATGCTCGGATTCAGGCTACCCGATGGCACGCTGGTAAACAAGACCAACAACCTACGGTACATTCAAGCCGACCACTTGGTGGGAGGGATTGAGTGGATGCCTTCCAACAGTAGCAGGGTAACCATTGAGGGGTTTTACAAGATTTACAACAGCTATCCCTTTTCGCTGGCCGACAACATTTCGCTGGCAAGCAAGGGTGCCGATTTTGGAACATTTGGCGATGAGGAGGTAACCTCAACAGCTAGGGGGCGATCCTATGGTATGGAGCTGCTGTATCGTACTCGCGACCTGCTTGGATTCAACACAATCCTCGCATATACCCTAGTGTGGAGCGATGCCGAGAACAAAAATCCGACAATCCCAGGAACGTGGACCCCAACAGCATGGGACAACAGACATTTGCTAACCCTTACTGCTACACGCAACCTTAAAAACGATTGGGACTTTGGATTTAAATGGAGATTTGTGGGAGGTTCACCCTACACACCATGGGATATGGACAAGTCCTCAATAATATCGGCATACAATACCCAAGGCCGAGGATTTATTGACCTTAACCAGTACAACCAGCTTCGCCTTGAGCCCTTTCACCAGCTCGATATTAGAGTTGATAAGATGCTGTACCTTGACCGGTGGACTCTAAACTTTTATGTGGACATCCAAAATGTATATGGCTTTAAGGCCAAACA
>Ga0265295_1008424_pt1 | contig 11455 bp, 11 predicted proteins | sample Munlansysbiofilm_FD_192503 | JGI IMG/M metagenome (GOLD analysis project Ga0265295, IMG submission 192503) | Leachate microbial communities from a municipal landfill in Southern Ontario, Canada - Methane capture system biofilm | ecosystem: Engineered > Solid waste > Landfill > Unclassified ... | reverse complement strand
CAAAAAAAGGAGGTTTTTCTCAGAATCTGTTAACGAGTGGATCTGAGAATTCAGATACCTTTGACCAGCAGGGCTTGCGGGTCATGGGGGACAGGGTGATGGGCCTCTGCAAAGACCCACCACCCCCTCCAACCAGATGTATCCCCATCCGGAAAGAGTTGATCCACTGGTACTTTTCGTTTCTGTCAAAGTCAAGGATATTGCCAGGTTGGGCCGATCTTTCCCCTGGCAGAAGCCGCGCTGCTGCCCCCGCTGTCGTGCCGGTTTGTGGTGGCACGGCTTTGTCCTTGCCTATTTCTCCTGTTGCGTTGAAGCAGTCTATCTGCGCCGCCTCCGCTGCCCCCACTGCTGCTGCATTGTCCGTCTCCGTCCCTGCGGTTTTTTTCGCCAAATTCGTTCATCCATGCTCGAGGTTCTGCTCGCGATCACCGCCCGCAGGCGTCACGGGCGTTGGCGTCCCGACCTGCCCCGTGGCCGACAGCGTCAGTGGTGGAGACGGATGCGCCGCCTGCTGCTTGCGTTCTTTGGCTGCAGCCACGGTGGTTGCAGTCTGGATAATTTCCGCCGCCTGATCAGAAGCAACATCATCCCGGTCACCGCAGCCGGCAAAAAGGAGAATCGAATCGTGCGCTAACCACCCTACCGTGTTGTAGCCCTGCCCGAATGGAGCCGTCGATGGTAGCAGGAGGACGCTGGAACATTCTCGTTCCAGCCCACGCAACCACGGAGGTATCCATGCACGAGAAAGAGCGAGAGGAGGTGGCCCTGTTCCGATTCGGGGTCATCAGCGAACTGGTCTGCACACGTCTTGACCCCGGAGCACTGGCCGAACGAATCCGCGAGAAGAGTGACCAACGATGGCATATTCCCGCCTCCGGCCGCACCAGGATTTCCGCATCCACCATAAGGCGATGGGTTCGGCTGTACGAAAACTCCGGCCGGCAGCTGGTCGCCCTCTCTCCCACGCCGCGATCCGACCGGGGCAGAAGCAGGCGGGTCGATGAGGAAACCATTCTTTCCCTGGTCAAGCTGCGCAAGGAGTTGCCCGGGCTGCCGGTCGCCAGGCTGATCGAGGAGTTGAGCAAGAGAAACCTCTGTCTTCCGGGGCAGAAGCCCTCGTTGGCAACCGCGTACCGCATCCTCAAGCAGGAGGGGATTTCGCTCAGGAAGACTGAGGTGAAGACGGACCGCCGCCGCTATGAGGCCGAGTATCCCAACGACATCTGGCAGTCCGACGTCATGCACGGCCCCAGGGTGCTGGCCGGCGGAAAACGGCGCAAGACCTACCTGGTCGCCTTTCTCGACGACCACTCCCGCTTGCTGCCCCACGCCGAGTTTTATCTGTCCGAGCGGCTGGACTCCTGGCTGGATGCCTTCCGCCAGGCCCTTTTGGCCAGGGGCATTCCCCGCAAGCTCTATGTCGACAATGGCGCCGCCTTCCGCTCCCGTCACCTGGAGCGGGTCTGCGCCTCACTGGGCATCGCCCTGATCCATACCCCGCCGTATACGCCCCAGGGCAGGGGCAAGATCGAACGCTTCTTCCGCACGGTCCGTGCACAGTTGCTCTCCGGCTTCCAGGGGGACACCCTGGAGGAGCTGAATGAGACCCTGGACCTGTGGGTCAGCGAACAGTATCATCAACGGCCCCATTCCAGCACCGGCCAGGCGCCCTTCAACCGATTCACCACGCACGTCGAACTCATCAGGACACCACCGGTCGACCTCGAGGACCACTTTCGCAAAGAGGTGCGGCGAAGGGTGACCAAGGACCGGACCGTCTCCATTGACGGCCGCCTCTACGAAGCACCCACCCGGTTCATCGGCGAGCAGCTCAGTCTCCTCTATCACGAGCACAAGCCCGAGCGGGTGGAGATCGTCCATCAGGGCCGCTCCCATGGCCTTCTCCTGCCGCTCGATCTCACGGTCAACACCACGGTGCAGAGAGACAAACCGGAACAGGGGATGCTGCCCTTCGGGGAGGGCCAACCATGAGCTACAGACCCTTCTTCGGCTTGACCAGGGAACCGTTCAGCGCCGATCTGGAAACCAGCGCCATCCTCCAAACCGACGAACTCCTCGCCATCGGCCAAAGGGTGGAGTACGTCATCCGCATCGGCGGCATCGCCCTGGTCACCGGCGAGGTCGGCGCCGGCAAGTCCACCTCCCTGCGCTGGGCGGCCGGACAGCTTCACCCCTCCCGATATAAAACCCTGTGGATCACCGCCACCGCCGGCTCCATCCTCGAGGTCTATCGCCAACTGCTGGCAGAACTCGACATCAACACCGTCTCGTCTTCCAGGGCGGTCCTCACCAGGCTCATCCGCCAGCAGATACAGGCCCTGGTCAGTACCAAAAAACAGCAACCGCTGCTCATCATCGACGAGGCCTCCCTGCTCCGGCTGGACGTCTTTGCCGAACTGCACACCCTCACCCAGTTCGAGGGTGATTCCAAACCCTGGCTGCCCGTCATCCTTGCCGGGCAGAACAATCTCGCCGACAACCTCCTCTATCGCACCGCCATCCCCCTGGCCTCACGCGTCGTGGCCAGGGCCCATCTCAAGGCGGTCAACAGAGAACGTATGGAACTCTACGTCAACCATCACCTCGCCCTCGCCGGCCTGAAAAACTCCCCGTTCGACGAGCAGGCCCTCACCGCTGTCCATCAGGGCTCAGGAGGACTGTTTCGCAAGGCCAACCACTTGGCCCGAGGGGCGCTCATCGCCGCAGCGGCGGAAAAATCCCAGCATGTTACCGCCGATCATGTCAGAACAGCGGACTCGGAATTACTCTAACGCAAGGAGATATCTATGAAAGCCGAACAGCACATCTCTTTCCTCGCTGATTTGCTCAACCTGATCAGGGAACTGGACACCTTGGTCAAAGACTATTGCCGCTACTTGACCACCGACCAAGACGGTTCCTTCCTGGAAAAGACGGCATTCGACGAAGAACCCTTCTGAACGAAAACGCAACAGGGAAACGCTTCCCTGTAGGTGAGCCTGTTAAGCAAACGGGGAAGCGTAGCAAAATAATCAGAAAACACTGTCAAGATAATCAGATAAAGCAAAACCATTTAATGTGAGAGGCAACAGAAGCTGGCGAGCGGTTGAACAAAGGGGAGGCTGTCACCCATGCCGACGGCTATTTCCTGGTCGTGCCTCGCTTCACAACAGCTTCGACCAAATACGCTTGGCTTAATCACGTCCAGGCGGTTGGGAAGATGGTATCGCTTCAGCGTGGGCACGCCATCAAATATGATATCTTTGAGATGAAATAGTGCCGGAACTCTACCCTCAAAGCTGGCCAGGAAGCATTTGGCTCACTCTGGCAAGGCACTCCGGCCCGTCATGGCGGGCACTGTTGACCAGGCTGCTCACCGGGTAAGCCACCAATCTCGCCGATGAACAGGGTTTGAGCATTGCCAGCGCCTTCTCGAGTTTTGTCGCGGTTGCGATCCACTCAGCCACATCCTCTTCTTCGAGGATCACCGGCATCCGATCATGAATCGGCTGCACCAGTTCATTGGCCGAGGTGGTGATGATGGCCACGGACTCGATGACCTCTCCTTGCTTTCCCTCCCAGTGGTCCCAAATGCCGGCCAGGGCAAAGACCTCCTCCTTAGCAGGCCGTACAAAATAGGGTTGCTTGCCTGTCCCCTGGCGACCCCACTCGTAGAATCCGCTTGCGGGGACGATGCAGCGACGGTGCCGCACAGGACCCCGGAAGGAAGGCTTGGCCTCGATCCCTTCGGCCCGGGCATTGATGAGCGGACGTTTGCCCCCGGGTTCCTTGGACCAGAAAGGCACCAAGCCCCAGCGAAGCATGACCCATTCAGGGCGTCCCGCCTCCGGGGCGGTGCGAATGGCGAGGATCTCCTGGGACGGCGCGATGTTGTACCGCTCGAAGCGCGGCGGTTCCGACAACTGCAGGGACTCGTAGCCGAACTGGCCCTTGACGAAGAATGCGAACCTGCCGCACATGGCTGTCTCGATCGTTCATGGGGTTGATGGGAGCAAAACACCGGTAGAGAGCCAACTCGATGGCTTTGAATAATTTCCCTTAGGTAAACTCCCGGCAAATCCGGGAGTTTACCTAAGGGAAATTAAAATTTTGGTTTAATCGCTTCAATTGCAGCTGAGACAATGATTTCATGTAAAGATTTATTTTTTGTCCACTTTTCCAGAATATTTTTACTTTTATCCTTTGGAGCTATTCGAACATTTTCGAATCCTGCAGTTTGGAGCATTTTCGCTAACTCTGCAACAGGTGTTGCTCCGGCCATACACTCCGCATGTAATGACAAGTCGTCCCGTAAATGTTCAGGCAACTCGGAGAGGGCAACAATATCGGAAAGGGCGAGGCGACCGCCAGGTTTCAGGACACGGAATGCCTCCTCAAAGACACGAGGCTTGTCTGTTGACAGATTGATGACACAATTCGAAATAATGACATCAATGGAGTTGTCAGCAACCGGTAAATGCTCAATCTCTCCCAAGCGAAACTCGACGTTGAGAAAACCATTGTTGCTTGCGTTAGCCCGGGCCTTGGACAACATCTCCGGGGTCATGTCCACACCGATCACTTGTCCGCTCTCACCAACTTGTCTGGCCGCCAGAAAACAGTCAAATCCCGCCCCACTGCCGAGATCCAGCACCGTTTCACCAGACTTCAGGGCCGCAATAGCCTGAGGGTTTCCGCAGCCAAAACCCAAATTGGCGCCAGTGGGAACCGCTTTCAATTCATCAGGACTGTAGCCCATATGTTCAGCGAGTTCTGGTTTCGAGCCACTGCAACAGGTCGATCCACCACACCCATTATTGGCCGCTTGGCTATACAGATCATGGACCGCTTGTCGGATTTCATTATTTTTCAACATGGGAGCATCTTTCCCTCATGCAAATATTGGAACATTCAACATCGTGCGCTTTATCAGCCGATCCATTTTTCCACTTCAGCCTGCTTCGGTACCCGACCAATGCACTTAACTTGACCATCGATAACAACAGCGGGGGTTGAAAAAACGCCGAGTTTGAGGAACTCTTGAAAGTCATCTACCTTGATGATCTTTGCAGTGATACCTTTCGCAGCGAGAGCCGCCTCGACGACCTGCTGAGTCTTCTCGCAGGAAGCACATCCAGGACCGCAAATTTTAATTTCCATTGTGTTTTTTCTCCTTGGAAAAAAGGACAAGTGAGCTGTAAGTTCCAATAAACGCTTGATAAAATTTTAGTATTGTTAAAATTTTTAATAACTACCAGCTGGTGGTCACTTGACAAGAGAATTAAAAAATATTCTTTTTCCCTGCTGTTATATTGGACGGCAGATACAACTTGACATCGATTTCACCATTTTTTTCAAATCGACATCTTCATTGAGCGAATCTTTCAATACGTTTATCATGGTTCGAGCATATTCTGATTTGCTGTCTTCAGCCAAGCTGTAAATAACCCACGTTGCCTGCCGCTCTTTTGCTACCAAACCAGCTTCTTCAAGGATTTTCATGTGGCTGGACACCGTTGGCTGGGCTATGCCCAGAATCTCTTGAATCTCGCACACGCAAAGAGGCTGTTTCTCGAGCAGCTTAAGCGCTCGGACCCGGTTGGGATCCGACAGGGCTTTCATGACTCGCAGGAAGGTTTGCATCGGGCTAATCCTTATATTTAAATATTTACATGTATAAATTTTAACTTCGTGGGGATATCTGTCAATGCTTTTTCAGGCCCAGGTATCGGAGTGCGCTTTTTTCGTTAAAAAGTTGACGCGGTCAACTGATAAGGCTATACCTCTGCCGGAACCACTCAGGGCAAGGCAAAACCGTCCCCCGCTACCGGGCAAGCCATACATCACCCTATGGAGAACAAGGTGAACTACTCAATGATTTCAGAACTCAGCCGATCGCTCCTTGAGATCGTCTGGCACTTTGGTCCAAAAGGCTTGAACGGTGAGTGCTGCGATAACCTCACGATGCCGGAGTTTATCGCCCTGGACAAAGTCTCGAGCACCAAGGATTGCCCCGTGCAGGATATTGGGATTTCCTTGGGATTCACCAAGAGCGGCGCAACCAGGGTCGTCAATCGTTTAGAGAAGAAAGGTTATGTGAAAAAAATCAAATCCCATGATGACGCCCGATTCTGCTGCGTAGACATCACAGAGAAAGGCGAACTGGTGCTGAAATCTACAGACTCCCGCTATCTCGAAAAGATACATGAACTCGTAGCGAAGATGCCTCCTCAGATCGCTACGGAGGTCGTGCCGGTTTTGCTGACCATGGCAAAATCCTTGAAAGGGTAAAAATTTTTTGAACAAATAGTTGATATAGTCAACCATAAAGAAGGGTGGCCTACATGAATAATTTTCTCAACACTTTGCAATATTTCCTCATAATTACGGCCGAACTGACGGCCCTGTTCCTGGGGATTAGCATGCTGGTTGCTCTGACTTTACAATACATACCCCAAGAGAAACTCCGGCAGTGGCTCTCGCGAGGTGGCATTTGGGGAAATGTTCTGGGAGCTGTCGTGGGGACGCTAACACCATTCTGTGCTTGCTCAACCATTCCCATGACGCTCGGCATGCTGAACGCCGGTGCACCATTCGGACCGGTCATGTCGTTTGTGATTTCTTCGCCCTTGCTGAACCCGATCATCATCAGCATGGTCTGGGCGCTTATGGGATATAAGGCCTGTTTGTTCTATTTCAGCGTGACCTTCACCGGGTCGATCGTCTTTGGCCTCATCCTTGAAAAAACGGGAGGTGCTCGGTATGTAAAAAATGTCAGGATAAAAGCCGCATGTTGCAATGGTAACCAGTTAGACGGTGCTCCTTCTGGATTTCTTGGCAAAATGCAAGTGGCTTTCTTTTCTGCCTGGAGAGACTTTAGAGCCGTTTTAGTTTATCTCTTGATAGGTGTGGCCATTGGCGCCGGTATTTATGGATACATCCCCCAGGATCTGGTTGCCCGCCTTGCGGGTCCAGAAAACCCCCTCGCTATTCCGGTCGCGGCAACGATTGGTGTTCCACTGTATATCCGGGCCGAAACAGCCATTCCCATTGGCTTAGCGTTGTCTCAAAAGGGCATGAGCATGGGGGCCGTCATCGCCCTGATTATCGGCGGTGCGGGAATGGCAATACCTGAAATGGCTATGTTGGCGAGTATTTTCAGAACTCGCCTGGTCGCCTCTATTGTTTTGGTCATTTGGACAACGGCTGTTAGTGCGGGATATATTTTTAACGCACTGCTTTAAATATCAAAGTAGAGGTGTGGAGGAAAAATGGAAAAAGAACAAAAAACGAGCTTTCTCAAAACCTTATTCGGTAAAAAATCGTGCTGTTGCTCCTTCCAGGTGGAAGAGGTGACAGACAAGGAAGATGAGGGCGGTAACAGTGTTGCCCAAGAGGATGAGAACTTAGTGAACAAATCCGAACAATTTTCTGGTCAGGCGGAAAAGAAAAACCGCTGAAAGGAAGATGTTCGACAAAAAAATTTCCACCAAGGCCAGCCCACTTGTTTCCTGTCTCGCAAAGTAGGCTGGCCTTTTTTCAAGGTGTGTTGGCGTAATTTTGCGCAAGAGCCAACGGTTTGAAATTTTTTTTGCACACGATCCTGTTGCGGTAGCCGCGCGTCGCGCCGGCCCCTCGTTGAACGTTTACATCCCCCTCTGCGGCATTGAAAGTTCTCCTTTCTCCTCCCGGTGCCGGCCAAACCGTTGTTCCAGCCATCCATACCATACCGGCAGGACAACCAGGGTCAGGATGGTCGAAGTCACCAGCCCGCCCATGACCACGACGGCCAGGGGTTTTTGAATATCTGCACCGGAACCGGTGGCATAGAGCATGGGCAGATGGCCGATAAAGCTGGTGAGCGCGGTCATGAGCAGCGGTCTGAAGCGCAAACGGCAGCCCTCGTGGATGGTCTCCTCGATGCTGCCTCCCGCTTCCCGCAATTGCCGGAAAAAGGCGATGAGCACCACCCCGTTCTGCACCGCGATCCCGAGCAGGCAGATAAAGGCGACAGCTGCCGACACGGAAAGTGGCAGCCCCCAAACCCAAATGGCCAGGATGCCGCCCACCAGGGCAAAGGGCAGGTTGAGAATGACGAGCAGCGAGTCCCTGATGTTGCCCAGGGCCATATACAGAAGACAGAAGATGAGAAAAAGAGCCACCGGCACGACGATGCTGAGCCGTTGCATGGCGCGCTGCTGGTTTTCGAACTGACCGCCGAACTCAAGGAAGAATCCGGACGGTAATTCCTGCTCGACGGGGGACAGTTTTTCCTGCGCTTCCGCGACAAAACTGCCGAGATCCCGGCCGCGGATATTGACTTCGGCGGCCACCCTGCGCATCCCTTTCTCCCGGCCGATCTGGGCCGGTCCTTCCACCAGGTCGAACCGGGCCACCTGGCCCAGGCGCAGCGGTTCACCGGATGCCCCTCGGATGAGCAACTGCTCCAGGGACTCCAGATCGACCCGGTCGTTCTCGGCCAGACGGACCACGGTGGCGGTGCGCAAGGGACCTTCCACTATTCTCGTCGCCTCGCGTCCGGCCAGGGCGATCTCGATCACCTCGTTGACATCCCCGGTATTCACTCCGTAGCGGGCGAGTTGCTGGCGGTCGTAGGTGATCTCAAGTTGTTCCATGCCAGAAACCTGTTCCACCTTGGCATCCCGTGCGCCTTCGATGCCACCGAGGATTGCGGCAATTCGATCGGCAAAACCTTTCAATGTGTCCAGATCCTCACCATACACCTTGACGGCCAGGTCGCTCTTCACCCCGGAGATCAACTCGTTGACGCGGAGGGCGATGGGCTGGGAAAAAGACAGCCGGATGCCGGGAATTGTCGAGAGTTCCCGATTCATGGCCTCAACCAGTTGCGCCTTGTCGCGTCCCGAAGTCCACTCCTTCTTGGCTTTCAGCATGATGAAAAAGTCGGTCTGCTCCGGCCCCATGGGGTCTTCGGAGATCTCGGCCCGACCGGTTTTACTGACCACGGTCAGGACCTCGGGAAAGGTGGCCAGCAGCCGCTTCTCGATAAAACTGCTGACCGTGGCCGAGCCTTCCAGCGAGGCGTTGGGCAGGCGCACGGCATTGACCGCAATGGCGCCTTCATCCAGGTGGGGCATGAACTCGGTGCCGATACGGGTTGCGGCCCAACCTGCCGCGGCAAGGGCCAGAACAGCAAGGGTCATGGTCACCACCGCGCGCCTGCGAGCACAGGACAGTAGCGCCAGGTATCCTTGACCTAGTTTGCGCACGAACCGGAACTCCTTCTCCGGCCGCTGGTTGAGCACCATGGCTGCCAGCACCGGTACTGCGGTCAGCGCCACCACCAGGGACACCAGAATGGCGATGATCATGGTAGCCGCCAGGGGAAAGAACATCTTGCCCTCTATGCCCTGCAGGGAAAAAAGCGGAACCAGGACGATGGCGATGATCAGCACGGAGAACGACACGGGCCGCGCCACCTCGGCCACCGCCCGCGCGGCAATCCGGATTTTCGAGGATTTTTCCTGGTGCTCGGCAAAATGGCGGCGCACGTTCTCGACGATGACAATGGCCGCGTCGACCACCATACCCACCGAAAAGGCGAGTCCGCCCAGGCTCATCAGGTTTGAACTGATATGGGCCCAGCCCATGATGAGAAAGGTAATGAGAAAGGTGATGGGCAGTGACAGCACGACAATGGCCGCGGATCGAAATTCGGCAAGAAAGAGGAAAAGTACCAGGATAACAAAGACGCCACCCTCCAGGAGCGCGTCGACCACGGTCTTGATGCAGGCCTCGATCAGATCGGTGCGGTCGTAGAACACGTTGATGTGCGCCCCGTCAGGCAGGCTGGCCTGGATGCGTGGGAGCGCCTCTTTGACCCGGCTGACTACCTCCTTGGAGTTTTCGCCGCGGAGCATGATGACCATGCCGGCCACCGTCTCGCCCTGACCGTCCCGGGTGACAGCGCCCTGGCGGGGTTGATGCCCGACCGTGACCTCCGCCACATCGTTGACATGAATGGGCGTACCGTTATGGGATTTGAGCACTACGCCGCCGATGTCGTTCGCCCCGGTGAGTTGCCCCAAGCCGCGAATATAGGTCTGCTCCCATTCGCGGACGATGAATCCGCCGGCGGCATTGGCATTGTTCCTTGCCAGGGCCTCCACGACCGTCCGCAGGCTGAGGTCATATTTAAGCAGCGCCTCCTGGTTGACCAGGACGTGATATTGGCGCACAAAACCACCGAAGCTGTTGACCTCATTGACGCCGGACAGGGGGCGCAGTTGCGGCGTGACCACCGCGTCCTGAAGACGGCGGAGTTCCATGGCGGTCATGCCGGCACCTTCCAGGGTGTACTGGAAAATCTCGCCCAGGCCGGTGCTGATGGGGCCGAGTTCCGGTTCGGCACCTGCGGGCAGGTGTTCGCGGGCAACGGTCAGTCGTTCAAAAATTTGCTGCCGGGCAAAATAGATATCCGTGTTGTCCGGAAAGACGACAATGACCTGGGAAAGTCCGGCCTTGGAGAGCGAGCGCACCTGGGTGACGTGGGGCACGCCGCCCATTTGCTGCTCGATGGGATAGGTGATCTGCTGCTCGACATCGACTGCGGAAAGTCCGGGCGCTTCGGTGAGCACCATCACCTGCACGTTGGTCACATCCGGAAAGGCATCGATGGGCAGTCGGGTCCAGGCCATCCAGCCCGCGGCAACCAAAAGCGTGGTCACGGTGAGGACCATCCAGCGCCGACCGAGAAGGAAGGTGATGCATCGTTCCATGGCGTTTCCCCCTCAATCCGCGCAACCGGCGCCCATCTTGCTGCGCAGCACATCGCTTTTCAGCAGGAAGGAGCCATCCGTGACAATCCGTTGCCCGGCCGTGAGGCCCGCGGTGATCTCCACCTTGTCTTCGAAACGCGCGCCGAGCGTGACCGGCCGCCGGATCCAATAGTCCCCTTCCTTGTGGATGAAGACAAAGGTACGACCCTCGTCGGCCAGGACGGCCACCTTGGGCACAACCAGAGATTCCCCCTGGGCGGGCAACTGCAGACGGACCGTGACAAACATGCCGGGTTTGAGCAGCCCCCCGGGATTGGCGAAGCTGAAGCGGGCCTTGACGGTACGGGTCGTTTCGTTCATCCGGCCAGCCACTGTCTCCAGCCGGCCAGTGAAACTGTGGCCCATGGTCTCGATTTTGGCCGCCTTGCCGGAGGTATTGGCAAGGACGGCGAGGTCCGCCTCCTGCACGTCGGCCAGAACCCACACCGTCTCCAGGTCGGAGATGGTGAACAGCGGTTTGCCCGCTTCGACCTGTTCACCTGAACCGGCATTGCCTTCGATAACAATCCCTTCCCTCGAGGCGCGGACCACCAGAACACCGTTCAAGGCCTCGCCCCCATTCCTGGCGGAGATGGCCTCGATGGCCGTTGTGCCGAGGCCCAGGCGCTGCAACAGGCTGCGGGCAGCGGCGAGTT
>Ga0265295_1008423_pt1 | contig 11456 bp, 8 predicted proteins | sample Munlansysbiofilm_FD_192503 | JGI IMG/M metagenome (GOLD analysis project Ga0265295, IMG submission 192503) | Leachate microbial communities from a municipal landfill in Southern Ontario, Canada - Methane capture system biofilm | ecosystem: Engineered > Solid waste > Landfill > Unclassified ... | reverse complement strand
AAGAACCTGTATAAGGTGCTTTTGTTGCCATGAACTTTGCCCTGAAAAAGCTATGGGAATAAAAAGACATGTTTTACATAAACTAGTCTTTGGAAAATAGAAAGGAGATTTTTATGAAAAAATACAAGTTAAATGAGGATAACACATTATTACTAATGATAGATATCCAAGAAAGATTAGTTCCTGCTATGAATAATGGAGAAAAAGTTGTAGAAAATGCAAAGATCCTACTTACAGCTTTTAAAGAACTGAACCTACCGGTAATTTATACTGAGCAATACCCAAAGGGCTTGGGTACTACCTTGCCTGATTTATCTGAGATAACTAAGGACAAGGCTTTTGAAAAAACCCAGTTTTCAGCCTATACTGAGGATATTAAATCAGCTATCTTTAAAAGTGGTAAAATTAACATCTTGGTTATTGGGATGGAAACCCATGTGTGTGTATATCAAACTGTTAGGGCTCTTTTAGATGCAGAGTACAATGTCTTTGTAGTAAAAGACTGTGTAGCATCAAGGACGCAAGATAATTACGAAAATGCCCTAGATATGATGAAGGATATGGGGGCAGTTGTCACCAATATGGAAACAGTGCTTTTTGATATCCTAAAAAAAGCGGGTACTAAAGAATTTAAGTTAGTTTCAAAGTTAATAAAATAAAAAGCCTTAAAATGCACAAATCACAATTTGTGCATTTATTTATTTGTAGGTTAGTTTTTCAACCTTTAATTTATACCAAGTATAGTCTCCTTGTGGGAGAATCCAGGTAATATGAATTTTACTTGGTATTCTTATCCCATCAAAAACTTCAAAGTCTTTACTTTCTCCAATACATTCTAGTAATTCACCCGAGTCATCAGTATCCTTATACCTCATTGAGCTTGTCTTTATAACATCATAATCCTTATTAAAATATATATAAACTTGGCCTACTATTCCCCTGTGGGACATGACTAACCGAGCCTTATATTCATCAACCTCTTCCCACTTCATATTCTTATTTAAGGCAGCCTGTGGATACCAAGGAAGTTCTAAGAGATACCTAGCAAGGGAAGATTGGTTAACCTTTACAGTGTCTTTTACATTTACTAATCTTACAAGGTTAAAGAGCCTCATTTCTAAAGAACCTGACCCATCTACAAAACTATCCATCCCATACATATTTATAAAAGGTATAAAGGCAGCCTTAACTTGCCAAACAAAGCCTGGCATCTTAATACCTGCAAACTGCTTAGAAGATGCAAATATCCACTTGTCAGATTCACTATCTAGTCTCATTTCCCCTTTTTGTTCAATATAAGCATATGAAGGCATTTCTTTACCAAGCACCCCACTTCTTATAAGCCACCTTCTAACATTTAAAGGTAGCTTGTTAAGGTCTTTCATACTAATAGTGTTATTTGTACCATCCCCTTGGTTTTTTTTAAGAAGATTAATGCTCTTGTTGACCCTTTTTTTATAACCCCTGCTAAAGACACCCCTTATTATAAATAAAAATAAGAGTATAAGCCCAACTACATATAGGATTTTTTCTAATATTTCCAAAATCTCACTTCCTTTAAATTTCAATAAACCTATCTATCGAGGTAGAATAAATAAAGCTTCCAAGTAGTTTCTTATCAATAATACTTAAAGCTACTTTTTTATAATAATCTAATTGATTTTTATATAGGCCTATTAAAAACTCTATAAACTTTTCCTCTTCTACCCATTCTTTGTTTGTCTTATAATCAATGATATAAAAGCCATCTTCACAAATTAAAACTAAGTCAATAATACCAGAAATATAATCTCTACCTACAAGCCTATCAAAACTTAGCTCTGTTATTATATTTACTGGTTTATAAAGCTCATTTAAGGTATTATTTGTCGTAAACTTTTCTAGAATATCTATTAATTTTATCTTATAGTCATCAAATTCTTTTTCAATCTCAAACTCTAGGAATAAATCCTCTATAGTATCTATGGCAAGGTTGTAATTAAATTGAGGAAGTTTTACCTTGTTTAAGTAAATTTCAAATAAGCGGTGGACTAAACTACCCCATTTTGCCCCTTCAAATAAGGATTGGGGCTTAATCGCTAGAGGATAAACCTTCTTCGGGTAGGTGAAATCTTCTACTTCCTGCCTACTAGGTGTTGTGTAAGAGTAAGTTTCTTTTTCACATTCTACTAGGGCTTTTCTTTGTAAATTTGAAAATTCCTCTAAAAGACCTTTCGACTTACTAGGACAAATTACCTGCAAGGGTGAAAGTACTTCTTCCTTATCAAAAAAAGTTTCATCTAGGGACCTTGGCAGGTGGTCTTTAAAATAAGTCATCCAGTGGTTTTTCTTATACTCGCTAATTAAGAGAACATTTTCAGCCCTTGTAGTTGCTACATATTGCAACCTTAAATTTTCAGCATTATCATTTAACCTAGCTTCCTTTTCCATCTCATCCCAAGAGGCAGGATAACCTAATTCACTAAAGCCATCTTTTAGCCTAAAAAATACTTCTTTGCCATTTTCTGTAAGTTTGCTAAAGGTATCTATCCCCATAGCCTTGTTAGTTGATGAAGTGGCAAGTATAACAATTGGGGCTTCTAGGCCTTTTGCCTTATGAAGGTTCATAATCCTTACATGATTTGTATCATTCTCATCTTGATAGTCTAAAATCATTTCTTTTTCAGTATCCATCTCCTTAATAAGGGTCAGTTCATTAGCTGCTATTTCAAAGCTTATGATATTCTTATTGCTTAGTTTTTCTATTATATAAAATAAGGTTCCTCCTATAGACTTAAGGCTTGTAGAATTGTACCTTGTAGTAAAAATTGGCAAGATTTCATTTATTATTAATTTTAAGTATGCAATTGGAGGATATTCATCTTTTAATTTTAAGTATCTTCTTAAGCTTGTGATTGCCTCTACAAAATTTTCTTCACAAGCACAAAGGTCCCTACTTAAGTAGTCATATAATTTTATTTTTCCAAAAGAGGTATTAAAATCTTTTTTAGTGTAGTCTTCAAGGTTTTTAATACCATAAGAATTTGTTAAGACTGCAGCCATAAGTCTTTCATCTAGGGGGTTAGCTAAAAAGTTTATTAAATCAATAAAATTAGCAACCTCTGGTATATCTCCAATCCTCATCCTGCCTGCAAAAGAAACAGGTATGTCCCTGTCTTTAAGTTCTCTAATGTAATTTCCCATATACTTGGTCCTATAGAGAATTATTAAAAAATCCTCGTATTTTATGGGCCTTTTTACTGTCTTTTCCTTTATAAAATCATAGGTTTCAATCTCATAAGCATCCTTTACAGTTTTTTCAATAAACCTAGCAATCCACAAACTTTCATTTAATACATTATCTTCAATATTTAAATCTTCACTACCAGGTTTAAAACCATAAACACCCTTTAATAAGTTATCCTCTTTCAAGTTTGAATCGTACTTTACTGGGTCCATCCCATAAAAATTTGCTTGGTATCCTAATTCTGAGTTTAACAAGAATTTCTTAGAACCATTATCAGAAAGTACAAGTTCATCACCTACCCCATCCTCTAGTTTAAATAAAGCTTCCACCCACTCTACGATACCAGACTGGGTCCTGTAGTTTCTCTTAAGGACCACTAATTTTGAATCCTCATCCTTTTCAAAGACAGATCTTACCTTGTTATAAAGACTAATATCAGCCCCCCTAAATCCATAAATAGATTGTTTTGGGTCTCCAACTATAAAGGTAGAACCAGGTATAAGTTTTCTTTGATACCAGGGGCAAGTTTCATCTTTACTTTCCCCATTTAAATAAAATAATATTTCCGTTTGTATGGGGTCTGTGTCCTGGTATTCATCAATATAAAGGAACTTATACTTATCCCTAATCCTCTCTCTGATATTTGGGTAGTCCCGAAGAACATCCCTAGTTAAAACTAATAGGTCATCAAAGTTAAGGCACATTATGCTCTTCTTTTGTTTCTTATAAAGTTCTATTGCTGGGTGGGCAACTCTAACAATTAAGTTGTAAATATAGTGATACCTAGTCTTATACAGGGCATTTAAGTCCTTACCCTCAAAGCAAGTAAAAAGCTCCTCAAAATATTCGGCTTTCTTTTTTATATAAGCTTTCTTACCAAGGTTTTCAAAGGAAGAGTCCTTTATCAATAGCTTTGCCAAAGTATAGTAATTTTCTTTTTCACGTATTATAAAGGTTGTTTTAATACACTCTGCATTTTTTTTAAGAAAGATATCTGAAATATCTTCATTTTTCTTAGTGTATAGGGTATTATCATCTAGGATTTTAAAATTATTTAAAAATTCGTCAATAAGTTCCTTAAGGTCTTTAAACCCATCCCCCCTATTAAGTAGGTCTACATCAAATTCAATATGGGCATGTTCATAGTTAACCAGGGTCATAAAGGCAGATTTGGCTACAGATATAGACATATCTTGGTCATTTATCTTTTTAAAAAGATCTTTTAAATTGCTTTGTTCTTTTACAATATATTTTCTCCACACAAGTTCTTTTATTTCAAGGTCTTCTGTTGGCTCAATAAGCTTAAAGTCTGACCCTATAGATGATTCATAACCACTTGTAACTAAAATCTCCTTGCAAAAGCTGTGTATGGTCCCTACATACTGGTCATCAATTAAGTCTATTGCTTCTTTTAATATTTGTTTCTCTTTTTCTATTTTGCTTTCATCCCGTGCCCTATAAAGCTTTTTCATTATCTTTTGTTTTAATTCGCTGGCAGCTTTTTCAGTAAAGGTTATAGCTGCAATTTCATCCAGCCTAAGTGGTCTAGCAAATCTTTTATCTTCACTTAAAATTTGATTTATAATTCGAGAAATTATTATAGTAGTCTTGCCAGCCCCAGCCCCAGCCTCTACCATATAATTTTTATCAAATTCATTTAAAAGAATATTTCTTAATTCATCTTCTGTTTTAATCATTGTATAACCTCCGAAGGATTCCTACAAATTACTATGTATGGGCAATATTCACAAGCCTTTTTATTTGTTGTCTTATTTATATGGCCCTCTTGTAAAGCCTTAAGACTTTGGTAGATTAAACTTTCTTTTTCCTCAATTATTTCTCTATAGTTTTTAAAATTATTAACAGACCATGTCCTATTATCCCTTGTTTCAAGGGGGAAATCATACCTTGAATTATTTACTTTTTTATTCAAAAGCTTTTCACAAGCTAATTTATATAGGTAATCCTGAAAGACTTCTTTTTCTCCCTTATTTTCTTTAAAGATTTTTCCAGACTTATAGTCAATAATATCTATGGTCCCATCACTTAAAAAGTCTACCCTGTCTATCCTTCCTGCAAGTTTAACTTTAAGTTTATCCCCTCCGCTTTGTATCTCTACTTCTACAGGGGCCGACTTAGAAACCAAGAGCTCAGTCTTTGAAGTTACTATGCTTTTATTTTCAATTAAATCATAGTAGTCCTTCATATAAGAAGTGGTTGCCCTGTAAAGCTGATCCCTAAAAAAGCTAAAGTGACTTTCAACTAAGACAGGATTGTTTTTCTTTATGTTTTCAAATTCATCATATACAACTTGTTTTGTAAGGCTTATTAAGTCTAGCTTTTTTTCTAAGATGCCATTAACAACTTTTTCAAATATTAAGTGGAGAAGGCTCCCCCTATCCATAAAGTCTAGCCATCCATCAAAGCCTAGGATAATTTCTCTTTCTTCTTCTAAACCAACTATATACTTATAATAATGGGCCCTTTTACACCTAATTAAAGTTTCTATTTCTGTTGCAGAAAAGACCTTGTCTTTAATATCTACTGGTTTTAATATAGCCTCTTCATTAAATTTTTCATTCTTAAGAATTTTTTCAGGACTCATAATAAGTTCATCCATCAAACTAAGCCTATTGCTTTTTTCTTCAATTATAAAACCTGCCAAGATTGGGTCCTTTATTTCTAGGAGCTTTGCCATAAGGCCAGAAGGGTTTATTTCCCTTACACTGTCAGTGTCATAAAATGAATAAAGAAGGGTCAAGTCTCCACTTGTACTTCCTAGTAACTGGATTAATTTAAAGTAAGCATCTGATTTTTCCCCAGATAGGCTTAAGTCCTTGCTGATTGTAAGTTTTTCTTTATTATACAAGAGGGGGTCTTCACCTTGTGAATCTGGAAAGTGCTTAGCGTCTAAGCCAATAACATAAACATACTCCCTATTTAAAAATTGAGTGTTCTTATAGGAACATGCATGGATTTTCCCAGCCTCTGCCTTTTCCATCTTAACCCTAGAAGCCCTCAGCCTTAATTCGATTTCATATAACCATTTTTCATCTACTTGGTCATAGGAACATGGACCTTCTATGTAGTCATCTATAGTCTTTAAGATGTCATTTTTTATCTCCATGTTTTCATCGTCACTTTTAACAAGGTAGGTATCTAAAATATTCCTTAAAATAAGTAACCACTTATCAGTAGCTAGGGACCTATCCTCAAGCCTTTCTAGGAGGCCTAAAAACTCCCTTAGTTTTTCATAAACTTCAAGTTTAGGTGTATACTTATCAGATTCAATAAAGGCCTTCAAGTCCCTGGCACCACTACTAACATTTGATAAAAGAATGCTTTCATAGATACTTTTATTGGTTAATAGAAGGTTTTTAGTTTCAAGGCCTAGGTCTATTAGGCCAGATATAAAGAGGGGCTTAAGGTCAGATAATAATGACCCTTTAGAAATATACCAAATGATTTGGGATATAAAAAAGTAAGCTTTAGTATTATCAAGTTTTAAACCTTCTTGAATTGTAGTTTTTGCCTTATAGTAACTTGCATTATTTTGAATATAATCTGCATAGTCACTACCTACATAAATTATTTGACATTGGTCAAAGGGTAGTTTCCTCGATATAATATCCCTATAAATAAAAGCAACTTCATTATTATGGCCATAAGCCTTAACTAGCCTAAAGGTATCTGGATTTGTCCCGCCTTCATATAAATAAAAAAGGTTGTTAACCTTATAATCGTAAGGAATATGGGGTATTAAACTTTGAGATTCGGGTCTTTTAATGCCAGGAGGGTTAGAAAGGCCTAGGACTTTAAACTTATTAGCAATTTTATCTAAAAATTCTTTTTCCAATAAACCAAGTAGAGTGTTTTCATATATGTAAATATAAGCATCTATTTTTTTATAGGGCAACTTTAAAATATCTACCCTGTCTACAAGTCCAACCTCCTTAAGAGTACTTTCATATAAAGTGTATATTCCTTTAATTTCTTCAATTTTTCTATTACTTGCTTTAATCATCTCTGGCCTAATCCCAGCCATTTTAAAATCTAAAAGCAAGGTATAAAGACTCCCATATGTATTTAAAGTAATGATTTCTCTTTTAAAAACTTCAGCCTTAACATCCGCCCCATTCATAATAGACTCAATTATTAGCCTAGCACCTTCATCATTAATTAGTTTTAGCTTGTGTTTTTTTAAGTATAAATCACTTAGGTCTTTAGCAAGTTGACCTAGGCTTGTTATCCTCGTTCTTGTTAAAGCCCCATACCTTAAAAGAAGACTTGTTTTCACAGAGTCAATGCTTGAGGACTTATCTACGATAATTATTTTTTCTATATTTATATCTAAAACTGCATCCCTTAAATTCATCTTAAAGCCCGCCCCCTAGTTAAATTCTAGTCAAATATAGTTACACTCTCAACATACATAATCTCACATGCCCCATTTCCAGTATCATTTCTTGTCCTACTTGTCTTCCATAGTGAAGGGTTGTTTGGATTTTTAAAGTCTACATCAACTAAAAACCCTTCTAGTTTTATATAATCATCCTCTTTTATTTCTTCAATTATTTTTAAAATATCCTTATCCTTATGGATTATATGGACATTAGCTGAGTTTTTAGAAATATAATCTGAAGCAACTGGAAGGTCTTTTGAATACTTGTAATAATACCACCTACCCCCTTGAGAATAGCTTATCCCCCCATCGATTTCTTCCTTGTTTAAATCTCCCCATGCTATAGCTAAATCATATTTAGATACTTGTGAGGGAAAGTCAGAATACTTTTTCTTAGACTTTACAACCCCTGTCAGAGAGTACTCAGCCCTAGTAAGTAGGTAAACCTCTCCTTCACTGCCTTTATAAACCATTTTATTTTCTTCTTTTAAATCATTTTGAATAGGCATGGCAATTTCACCTTGATAAATACTATTATCAAGAAGCAAAGACTTGCCAAATAAGACAAGGGCTATTAAAAGTAAAAGGCTTAGTAATTTAGATAAGCTAGTCAAGTAACCATCTCCCTATTCTAATATAAATTATAACACAAGGGGAAATAAAAAAACTAGTAACATTGTAGTTAGCTAGTTTTTGGCAGGTGGAAATCACTCTCCTCTTAAAATTTCTAATGCCCTCTTATACTTTTCAATTCTTTCTAGGTCTTTTTCACTGGGGTTTTTTATTCTATTTAGGTCCATATTATGTTTTAAGTCTTCTATTTTTATTTTTCTAGCTAGAGGGTCTTCCTTTAGCCTATTAATATAGTCAAAGTAATCTTCCCCTGGTTTTTTTGTTATGGCTTCTATTGCTTTTATCGTTTTTTCGCAATAGCCTTCCTTTTTTAAACAGTCTATAGTTACTTGCGTATCTTCTATGACATCATGGAGCAAGGCAACGATTTTTTCTTCATTAGTCTTCATTTTATTTGCTATGTATATTGGATGACTTATGTAGGGTTTTCCAGCCTTATCGTATTGGCCCTTGTGTGCATTATAGGACATTTCAATTGCTTTTTCTACAAGCATAATGACTCCCTCCTTTACCATGTTAATATCATATTACCATAAAATAGTTATATAGAATAGATAAAATAAGTAATATTTCAAATTTTCTAAACATTTAAAATTAGGTCCTTCTGTCTTGCTTATATAGTTAAGTTTATATATAATTTGGGTATACTTATAAGAATAAGACTGGAGTGATATGATGAAAAGTTTTGAAGATAAGTTAAATGAATATGCAGAATTAATAGTAAAAGTTGGTGTAAATTTACAAGAGGGCCAACCCCTAGTAATTAGGGCTCCAATAGAAGAGGCAGATTTTGTAAGGATTGTATCAAAAAAAGCTTACGAATATGGGGCAAGTGATATCCATGTAAGTTGGAGTGATGATTATTTAACTAGGTTGAAATTTGAAAATGCTCCCATGCATGTATTTGAAGATTATCCTGCATGGAAGGCTGACTCAGAGGAGTACTATGCTAAGAAGGGGGCTGCCTTTATATCAATTAAATCAGCCGACCCTAATTTATTAAAGGGAATTGACCCTAAGAAAATTTCTACTTTTAATAAGGCTGGGGCCATAGCTACAAAGCATATTATGAAATATACTATGAATGACCTTAACTCTTGGTGTGTGGTAGCAATCCCTACATTAAGCTGGGCAAGGACTGTTTTTCCAGAAAGTGATGGGAAAGAAGCTGTAAGTAAGTTGTGGGATGCCATATTTAAGGCTACAAGAATTGACCAAGATAACCCTATAAAAGCTTGGGAAGACCATATTAAAGAATTAGAAAAGAGGGTTGATTTTTTAAATACACACAAGTTTAAAAAACTTTATTACACAAATTCAAAGGGTACAGATTTAATTGTAGACTTGCCTAAGGGCCATATATGGACTGGGGGTGGGGGTAAGAATGCTAAGGGTGATTACTTTGTTGCAAATATGCCTACCGAAGAAGTTTATACCCTGCCACATAAGTATGGGGTAAATGGAATAGTTTATTCTACAAAACCCCTTATAAGTAGTGGAAACTTGATTGAAAACTTTAAGCTTGTCTTTAAGGATGGGGCTGTAGTTGAATACAAGGCAGAAAAAGGCGAGGAGTTTTTAAAGGAAATCTTTGATATGGATGATGGTGCTAGAAGACTTGGAGAAGTTGCCATAGTTCCTTTTAGTTCCCCTATAGAAAAAACTGGTGTTTTATTCTATAATACCTTGTTTGATGAAAATGCAAGTTGTCATTTTGCATTTGGAAAGGCTTACCCTACCACCATTGAGGGTGGGACTAAGATGAGTGATGAGGAATTAAGTGAAAATGGGGTAAATGATTCTATGACCCATGTTGACTTTATGGTTGGGACAAGTGATATGATGATATTAGGTGAATCGGAATTTGGAGAAAAAACTTTAATCTTAAAAGATGGAGAATGGGTGATTTAAAAAAACTCACGGGGCTTATCCCGTGAGTTTTTCTTATTCCTAGTTCCAGTTACCTCTTCTACCATAACCATGATGACCTTTTCCTAGTCCATTTCCATGACCATGCATGTTTCCAAAAAGTCCTCTGTTTTCATGCATAAACTGCCTGTTTCCATCACAAGTTTCGAAATTAGCTAGTATTTCATTTGCTCTTTCTTGACTTATTACTCCTTCTTTTACTAATTCATCTAACCTGCTTTTCTTTCCTTCTTGGATTTCTTGTCTAAATTCCTCATAAAAGTCTTCATCTTGTGCTAATTCTCCAAAGCTCATCCCTGAGTCTCGCCTAATTTGATAGGCATCTTCTTCATCAATCCCTTTGAACTTTGCAAATATTGATGCTGGATTAAAGCTTGCATCAGCAAATGCAATGCTCATAGTGCCAAATATCATTACCACTGCCATTAAAAGTACTAATTTCTTTTTCATTTCACATCTCTCCTTTTCTTTCTATACTCTTATTATAGGATAAAGATGTGATTAAATTATGATAGAAGTATAGATAATTTATGAAAGTTTGCTAGGAATGATAAAAAAGAATTTAGACCCTTGACCAAGCTTACTTTCAAGTCCGTATTCAAACCCATGGCCTATTAAAATATTTTTTGTAATTGCTAAACCTATCCCAGACCCCTTCTTATCATCTTCATCCTTACTTACCCTATAAAACCTTTCCCATATTTGTCCTTGTTCATCCTCACTTATACCTATCCCATTATCCTCTACCTCAACTTTTATATAATCATTTGTTTTGAAAAGATTCAAGTTAACCTTACCACCTTTGTTAGTAAAGTTTAAGGCATTTGATAGTAAGTTTTCTACTACTTGTTGTAACCTAATTGGATCTGCCTGAATCTTAAGGCTTTGGTAATTAGTATTTAAGGATAAAATAATTTCTTTTTTATCTGCATCTAGCTTATACTTTTCAAAGGATGACCTTAAGAGTTTGACAAGGTCAATTTCCTCCTTCTTTAATTCAATATATCCAGATTGAAACTGAGATGAATCTAGTATTTCACTTACCATTAAAGATAACCTATCTGCTTCTTCAATTATAACCTTTAAATCTTCATCCATCTTTTCATAGTCCTTGTAGTGGATGTCCCTGATCATTTCTGCATAACCCCTTATTATTCCCAAGGGAGTCCTTAAGTCGTGAGACACATTGGAAACTAATTCCTTCCTAAGAACTTCTAGTCTTTTTAATTTATCTGCCATAATATTAAAATTCTTAGATAAATCACC
>Ga0265295_1008421_pt1 | contig 11456 bp, 8 predicted proteins | sample Munlansysbiofilm_FD_192503 | JGI IMG/M metagenome (GOLD analysis project Ga0265295, IMG submission 192503) | Leachate microbial communities from a municipal landfill in Southern Ontario, Canada - Methane capture system biofilm | ecosystem: Engineered > Solid waste > Landfill > Unclassified ... | reverse complement strand
TGCGATCAATGCAATACAAGGCGAAGGTAGCTTTGATGAGCTAACGAAGTTCATTACGCAATAATGGAGGCGCTATGAACGCTTATTTGGTTTTCAGACTATACGGGCCGTTAGCCAGCTGGGGGGGTGCCTGCAGTCGGGGGTGACCGCCCAACGGCTGTTCAGCCAACACGCTCCGCATTACTCGGATTATTGGCTGCTGGGCTGGGTATTGAGCGTGATAAAGAGAGTGAACTGCAAACGCTGCAGAAAAGTGTCAGCTTTGCTGTGAAGCAAACAGTGCCAAGTTCTTTAATGCGTGATTACCATACGGCTCAGGTTCCAACTCATAGCAATAAAATTACGCACTTTACTCGTAAAAGTGAATTGGACTCGGCTCATTTAAATACAGTTCTTTCGAGTCGAGACTACCGTTGTGATGGTGTTTGGATCGTTGCGGTGTCTTTAACGTCAGATGCAACTGTGAGTTTAGAACAGTTGCAGAGCGGGTTATTAAACCCGGTCTATAGTCTGTATTTAGGCCGTAAGTCTTGCCCATTGGCTGTTCCTTTACAGCCTAAAATAGTTGAGGAGAAAAATCTTAAAGATGCTTTAGATTCGCCTTTTCCGCCACTGACACGCTCAGAAAAAGAAGACAACTTGTGGTTGGGCGCAAATGGATGGGTGACCTATTACTGGGAAGGTGAAAAACATGAGTTTTCAGGCCAGCAAATTATCACAACTCACCCGTGGGATGATCCGGTAAATAGAAGCCGTTGGCAGTTTAAGCAGCGACCTATGCATCAGTTTTCAACTCAGGAGAGTGCGTGATGTTTTTATCAAAAGTGACACTGCAAAGCAGTGCTCAAGCCTCGCTGGAATTGGCTAAGTTGGCCAGTAATGGTGTGTATTCGTCGCATCAGTTGCTGTGGACGCTGTTTAAAGAGGCACAAGCACGCGAGTTTTTATATCGCGAAGATATGGGGTCAGCAGGTAAGCCCGAGTTTATCGTCTTGTCTGACACAATGCCGGTAGCTGATGAAACGGTACTCAACGTGCAAAGTAAAAGTTTTCAGCCTCAGCTTAGCAGCGGTCAGCGGTTGGGATTTAAATTACGGGTTAATCCAACTGTTTGCATTACAGATAGCCAAGGTAAAAGCAAACGCCATGATGTGTTGATGCACGCAAAAAAGCAGTTAGGAGACGCAGCTATGACCGCTGCAGATTTAGCAATTGTGCAGCAGCAAGCGGCCTACAAATGGATCGCTGACGAGCGACGTTTACAAAGTTGGGGCATTGAGCTAGAAGCGTTGCCAGACATGATCAGTTATGAGCAGCACAAAAGTAAAAAAAGAGGCGGGCAGAACGTTCAATTCTCCAGCGTGGATTTTCAAGGTGTTCTGACAGTGAAAGAACCCGAACTGTTCTTGACGCAGTATGTAAAAGGTTTTGGACGCGCTAAAGCGCTAGGGTGTGGACTTATGCTTATTCGGCCAGTGTAATGGCGTTTATTCCACTCAAGCCTATTCCCATCAAAGACCGTAATTCAATGGTTTTTATTGGAAAAGGGCGCATTGATGTCAGGGACGGTGCCTTTGTCGTTATTGATGAAGTTAATGGTGAGCGTATGCACATTCCAGTTGGGTCTATTGTGTGCATTATGCTCGAGCCTGGCACACGTATTAGTCATGCAGCCGTTAAATTAGCGGCTGCAACTGGGACGCTATTGATATGGGTAGGCGAGGCCGGGGTGCGGCTTTACTCTGTTGGGCAGCCTGGCGGCGCACGCTCGGATAAATTGCTATATCAAGCAAAACTTGCCTTAGATGATGAGTTGCGGCTGAAAGTAGTGCGTAAAATGTTTGAAATACGCTTCAATGAAGCAGCACCGCAACGCCGCAGTGTTGATCAATTGCGCGGTATTGAGGGCGCAAGAGTACGAGCGACCTATAAATTACTTGCCAAACAATATGGCGTTGAATGGAATGGCCGCAAATACGACCCTAAGGACTGGGCTAGAGGTGATGTAATTAATCAGTGTATTAGCGCTGCAACCTCATGTTTGTATGGCGTAACCGAAGCAGCAATTTTAGCAGCGGGCTATGCGCCTGCAATTGGCTACTTGCATACAGGTAAGCCCTTATCCTTTGTTTACGATATAGCCGATTTAATCAAGTTCGATACAGTTGTGCCTGTTGCTTTCAAAATAGCGGCTAAGCACCCAAAACGACCAGATCAGGAGGTTCGGCTTGCTTGTCGAGAAATCTTTCGTACCAGCAAAACCTTGCGTAACCTTATTCCGCTTATTGAAGAAGTGCTTGCTGCTGGTGAGATTTTGCCACCAGCCCCACCAGAAGACTCGCAGCCGCCTGCGATTCCTGAGCCTGAAAGCATGGGTGATGAAGGGCATCGCACAGGTTAGAGGTAGCGTATGAGTATGTTGGTTGTTGTAACTGAAGCAGTGCCGCCTCGATTGCGTGGCCGCTTAGCTGTTTGGCTGTTAGAAATACGGGCCGGTGTTTATGTTGGAGATATGAGCCGCCGCATACGTGAAATGATTTGGCAGCAAGTTGAAGAGCTGGCTGAAGATGGGAATGTTGTTATGGCTTGGGCAACGAATACAGAGTCTGGCTTTGATTTTATTACCTATGGTAAAAATCGAAGAATGCCTGTGGAGTTTGATGGGTTGAGGCTTGTTAAATTCCTGCCTGAGAGCACGGATTGATAATAGAAGCTGCTCTTTAAAAACCGGGATTTTATTGGTAGAAATTTAGGTGATGAATTTCTTTAATGAAATCAAGCATGTAGACTTAGAGTGTTCCCCGTATGCACGGGGCTAAACCGCGCGTTGAACTTATGAACGGAAACAAGATTGAGTGTTCCCCGTATGCACGGGGCTAAACCGTTTTTAGGCGTGTCTCGTTTCTCTTATTGATCGTGTTCCCCGTATGCACGGGGCTAAACCGTGGTTGTATGGCTTAATCAATATTTTGGTGACGTGTTCCCCGTATGCACGGGGCTAAACCGCGCTCGATTTGGTGCGCCAGTTCTTGAGTAAAGTGTTCCCCGTATGCACGGGGCTAAACCGCCTCATGAGGCCCCGTTATTCGTAAGTTCCGGGTGTTCCCCGTATGCACGGGGCTAAACCGCGCTAATCGCAGAGCAGGCGCAGGCTGTAGCGGTGTTCCCCGTATGCACGGGGCTAAACCGCAGCAGCAGCAGACTCAACAACAGCTTGAGCAGTGTTCCCCGTATGCACGGGGCTAAACCGCAGGTTGAATGGATTGATTGGGCGGTCGATAAGTGTTCCCCGTATGCACGGGGCTAAACCGAAAACACATACTAGATGCTATTAGAGGCAGCCGTGTTCCCCGTATGCACGGGGCTAAACCGCGCTTGCTGATCTTGTCGAGCATGCGGATATCGTGTTCCCCGTATGCACGGGGCTAAACCGTAGCGCATTAGCAGACAACTCATTAATAGCTGCGTGTTCCCCGTATGCACGGGGCTAAACCGGATCAGTGCTTACTGGTCGGTATGCGCGAATCGTGTTCCCCGTATGCACGGGGCTAAACCGCTGCTGAACGTCAACCAATCAGCAGAAACGGTGTGTTCCCCGTATGCACGGGGCTAAACCGCGTATAAACAGAATCTTTAATCTTGTTTTGGAGTGTTCCCCGTATGCACGGGGCTAAACCGGTCTGCAACTATTTCTATCCATCTGAGCTATTGTGTTCCCCGTATGCACGGGGCTAAACCGACATCGACAGCGAATACTACGGCTTGCCAGAGGTGTTCCCCGTATGCACGGGGCTAAACCGGAAATTACTTTATCGAAGGCGCTGTGGCAGAAGTGTTCCCCGTATGCACGGGGCTAAACCGCGCATGTATCAGAGCACGCTAGGCTATGAGGCGTGTTCCCCGTATGCACGGGGCTAAACCGTGCTCGAATGCCGTTTTCTGGCGTGTCGAACTGTGTTCCCCGTATGCACGGGGCTAAACCGCGCTCAAAACACAGAGATATTAGACCGATGGGGTGTTCCCCGTATGCACGGGGCTAAACCGAGTTTTAGAGCGGTGCGGGCTGCGGTTGCGGTGTGTTCCCCGTATGCACGGGGCTAAACCGTAGGTGAGTCTATGGAAATTGCGGCGCTTGGTGTGTTCCCCGTATGCACGGGGCTAAACCGTCGTCACGCTTAAACTCTAAGTGCATATTGCCGTGTTCCCCGTATGCACGGGGCTAAACCGTTTAGCTGGATTGATGCAGCTGTTGATGCCCAGTGTTCCCCGTATGCACGGGGCTAAACCGTCGGCGAATCGTTACTATGTGGCCGTCACCAGGTGTTCCCCGTATGCACGGGGCTAAACCGCCCGCCCTACACTTTTGTCGTCGATAGGCCCAGTGTTCCCCGTATGCACGGGGCTAAACCGTCGTGTGTTGAAGAAAGCGTTGGTGAAGTTAGGTGTTCCCCGTATGCACGGGGCTAAACCGGCCGGCATTGCTCGAGATATTGTGAATTACCAGTGTTCCCCGTATGCACGGGGCTAAACCGCGGTGGATTCCACACCGGTGGACTCAGGATTGGTGTTCCCCGTATGCACGGGGCTAAACCGCGCTTAATCGCTAACGTATCGATCAACTACTGGTGTTCCCCGTATGCACGGGGCTAAACCGGACATCGACAGCGAATACTACGGATTGCCAGAGTGTTCCCCGTATGCACGGGGCTAAACCGTGCTCGAATTCCGTTTTCTGGCGCGTCGAACTGTGTTCCCCGTATGCACGGGGCTAAACCGCACGCCATTCACCCCATATCACTTGTTTATCAGTGTTCCCCGTATGCACGGGGCTAAACCGCGCCGAATAACCACGCATTTGATGACAATCAAGTGTTCCCCGTATGCACGGGGCTAAACCGAAGATCATAATCAGAAACGTTGTGAGCTGTGGGTGTTCCCCGTATGCACGGGGCTAAACCGAGCCACCAATTATAAGCCCCGAACCTTCGGGAGTGTTCCCCGTATGCACGGGGCTAAACCGCATGGTATTAGAACGTCACGCGCTGTCTCGGTGTGTTCCCCGTATGCACGGGGCTAAACCGATTACGAAAAAACTAATACTGTTTCTTTTGGGGTGTTCCCCGTATGCACGGGGCTAAACCGACTCGGCCTAATTGGGTGCGCTCAGAATTTGAGTGTTCCCCGTATGCACGGGGCTAAACCACCTAGTGCATAACTAATCACCATTATTAATAAGTGTTCCCCGTATGCACGGGGCTAAACCGATTATGAAAAAACTAATACTGTTTCTTTTGGGGTGTTCCCCGTATGCACGGGGCTAAACCGCTTGATACTGTCGCCTTGGCCTCGCAGGTTCAGTGTTCCCCGTATGCACGGGGCTAAACCGCGCGGCCTGCGGTACGAAACGATTGATCTAACGTGTTCCCCGTATGCACGGGGCTAAACCGGTTCGGTCGAAACTATGAGTAAGGATCGCACAGTGTTCCCCGTATGCACGGGGCTAAACCGCGGCACAAACATCAACACTGGTTTTTTAATGAGTGTTCCCCGTATGCACGGGGCTAAACCGCCCGGCACGTTACGTGGCGCTGGTGTGATGCGGTGTTCCCCGTATGCACGGGGCTAAACCGCGTCACTTTTTCGCGCTGTACCTCCAGTAGTAGTGTTCCCCGTATGCACGGGGCTAAACCGTAAAAGACGACCACGGTGCGTTAGTGTTCAACGTGTTCCCCGTATGCACGGGGCTAAACCGTCAACACATCGTCAGCCGTCACGGTTGTCCGTGTGTTCCCCGTATGCACGGGGCTAAACCGCACCATTATTAAACCCGTTGAAAAAGAAACCCGTGTTCCCCGTATGCACGGGGCTAAACCGAATATTGGATGGGCGGCGCGTGGGTTGTTGGTGTGTTCCCCGTATGCACGGGGCTAAACTAGGTTGTTATTTGATCAATATTTTACTTAAAACGATGCCCAAGTGCTGCAACGATCAATAATGCACCCGCTAAAACTGAAAATGCGGCGCTGAGTGAACTGTAATGCGCCACCGCACCCATCATCGCGGGACCCGCTAAAACGCCAGCAAAACCAATGGTTGTGGCGGCGGTAATGGCTAAATGCGTGGGCATATGCGTTTGTTTGCTTAAGGATGAAATCAGCACCGGCGACACATTGGCGCAGCCGAGTCCGCATAAGGCATAACCGACCAAGGCAATGGCCCAGTGTTCGGTAACAATACTTAGGATAATGCCGCTTGCAGCGAGTAAACCACCACCGACAATCAGACGCACACGACCCAATAACTGCACAAGACCGTCACCCAGAAAACGTCCTGTGGCCACCATCGCGGAGAAACTGGCGTAGCCAAGACCGGCCTGTGCAGTAGCAATATGCTTATCTTCGATCAGATATAAAGCGCTCCAATCGAGCATCACACCTTCTGCGAGGTAGACAATAAAACACATTAAGCCCACCAGTAAAATCCAGCCATTGGGCCAAATAAAGGCATCTTTACCGCGCAAGGTACGTTCATCCAAGTAGCCGCGTAGGGCAAATACACTCAGTAATAATATGGCTGCTATAGCCACCAGTGTACTGATTAGGGCAGGTAGACCTATTGTTAACAGCACGATCATTAAGACGGCGCCGACAATAGTACCGACGCTAAACATGCCGTGAAAATTAGACATCATGCTGCGATTAGCGCGGTTCTCAATACTTAAGCCTTGAATATTGAGAATAACATCCAAAACACCGAGGCTACCGCCAAATAAGAATAGTGCAGCACCTAAAAGCACCAAGGATGAGGCTGTGGCCATAATAAATAAGGCCACAAGCAAGATTAGAGTGATGGTAAATAGACAGCGGCGAATACTAAAGCGATTGGTCAGTAGGGCAGACAAGGGCATGCAGCATAAGGAGCCGACACCAATACATAACAACATCAAGCCAAAAGTGGCATCGGTCATGGGAATATGTAGACGTACGTAGGGCACTAGCGGCGCCCAAATGGCTAAACCAAAGCCCGCGATAAAAAAGCCAATACGGCTGGCGAGAATATTAAATAGCAGTGAATTTTGATTGGATCGTATAGATAACATAAAGGCTCAACTTTTAGAGAAAGGGAGGGTTTTCTTCTAAAAGTACGATCACCACAGATAGAGTATTCCATGGTCAAAGCTGCACAGTAGCCAGGCATGTTGAAAAGATGTGAGTTGCTGCATAAGGTTTATCAGTTTAAAGCGTCAATCGATGCAAAACAGCACGGATGAGTGGTAGAGAAAAGTAAAATCGTTAGGTGCAACGTGGTATATTACCTGCAAATAACTGTTCTGTGATGTGTATTATGAAGTTTGTTCACCAGCGTGAGTATTTGAAAGAAGGCGATACCGTCGTTATTCAATGTTCACAAACCTGCAATATCCGTCTTATGAGTGATGCGAATTTCCGTAGCTTTAAAAACGGTGGTCGCCACACTTATCATGGTGGTGCGTTTGAAGATTTTCCTGCGCGTATTAAAGTGCCGAGTACCGGCTACTGGAATATCACTTTGGATACAGTAACGCGTCGCGCCATCAGCGTGACACGCAAGCTGACCTTTACCCATAAGATCAAGATCCTCCGTAACAAAGATACTCCGCAACCACGATAAATAATATCGTGTGCGCTGATCTATTCTAGCCCAGCGCCGTATCTAGAAACATCATCACTGCAAAGCCTGCCATTAACCCTGATGTTGCTGCGGCTTGGTAGCCGTTGCGGTGAGTTTCTGGAATCACTTCGTGACACACCACAAAAATCATTGCTCCAGCGGCTAACCCCATACTCAATGGGTAGGCTAAAGCCACACTGCTCGACATAGCAAAACCCAATATTGCGCCAATCGGCTCCAGTACACCTGTTGCTGCGCCAATTAAAAAAGCTTTAGTGCTGCTCAGTCCTGCGCTGCGTAAAGCAAGCGCTACAGCAAAGCCTTCGGGGATATCCTGAATAGCGATGGCTAGGGTAAGTGGTAGACCAATTTGTAAATCGCCGTGGGTAAAGGAAATACCAATAGCCATACCTTCGGGCAGGTTGTGCAGGGCAATGGCAAAGACAAATAACCAAATACCGCTCAGGCGCTTAAACTCTGTGCTGCACAGGGCTTCGCTGGCTTGCTCATGTGGGGTGAAATAATCTAAACCGAGCATCATTAAAGTACCCAGCCCTAAGCCCAGTACGACAATTGCAGCCGCTAAAAAGCGCTGATCTAAAATTTCTTCTGCTGCTTCAATGCCGGGCAAAATTAATGAGAAGGCACTGGCTGCCAACATCATCCCAGCAGCGAAGCCGAGTAGGCTATCTTGTGTGCGTAGGCTAACACCTTGGGTGAAAAATATGAATAAGGCACCGGCTGTGGTTGCCAGAAAACCGGCCATGCCACCACTCAAAGCATAGTGGAAGTTTTCAATATGTAAGCCCTGATAAGCAGTGATCAGCAGCAAGACGAAAATAAGTAGCAGAAAGCCTGCAAAGCTTAGCGTTAGCCAAGGTTTATTGCGGATTTGTGCGTGCCATGCGCGCAAGAGTTCTTGATGGGCTTTATCAGTTGTATGCATTGTTTCTACCTCTCAAACAGAGCTTGAGTGTACAGAAACTGTAAGCAGATAGAACAGTGGGGGAAATGAGTATTCTGAGGAGTGTGTTTTACAAATAAAAATGCCCCGCACTAGGCGGGGCATTTTATAGTGCTATCGACGCTAAATTAGACAGCTAATACAGGAATCGATGCTTTCGCAGCGGCTTCTGTGTAGTTGGCCATTTGGTCGAAGCTGAGGTAGCGGTAGATGTCGCCAGCCATGCTGTCGATGTCTTTCGCGTACGCCATGTACTCTTCAACTGTTGGTAACTTACCAATGATTGATGCAACAGCCGCAAGCTCAGCAGAAGCCAAGAATACGTCAGTGTTGTCACCTAAACGGTTCGGGAAGTTACGCGTAGACGTTGATACTACAGTGGTACCTGTCTCAACACGTGCTTGGTTACCCATGCACAGTGAGCAGCCTGGCATTTCAATACGCGCGCCGGCTTTATTGAAGATATCGTAGTAGCCTTCTTCGGTCAGTTGGTACTGATCCATACGCGTTGGTGGTGCTAACCACAGACGTGTCGGCATAGTGCCTTCAACTTTCTGTAGTAGTTTACCTGCAGCGCGGAAGTGACCAATGTTGGTCATGCACGAACCGATGAATACTTCATCAATCTTACGGCCTTGAACGTCAGACAGTAAACGAGCATCGTCTGGGTCGTTTGGTGCGCAAAGGATTGGCTCTTTGATATCAGCCAGATCAATTTCGATCACGGTTGAGTATTCAGCGTCAGCATCAGCTGCTAACAACTGTGGGTTCGCTAACCATGCTTCCATCGCTTGTGCGCGACGTTCGATGGTACGTACATCGCCGTAACCTTCGCCAATCATCCAACGCAGCATAGTGATGTTGGATTTCAAGTACTCAGCAATCACGTCTTCTGGCAGCTTAATGGTGCAACCTGCAGCAGAACGCTCAGCAGATGCGTCAGATAATTCAAACGCTTGCTCAACGGTTAAGTCGTCTAGACCTTCGATTTCAAGAATACGGCCAGAGAAGATGTTCTTCTTGCCTTTTTTCTCAACGGTCAGGTGACCTTCTTGGATCGCGTAGTAAGGAATTGAGTGAACAAGGTCACGTAACGTGATACCTGGGTTCATTTTACCTTTAAAGCGTACCAATACTGACTCAGGCATATCCAATGGCATTACACCAGTGGCTGCTGCGAACGCAACTAGACCTGAACCTGCAGGGAAAGAAATACCCATTGGGAAACGCGTGTGTGAGTCACCACCTGTACCAACGGTGTCAGGTAGTAGCATACGGTTCAACCAGCTGTGGATGATACCGTCACCTGGACGCAGTGAAACACCACCACGGTTCATGATGAAGTCAGGCAATGTGTGATGCGTGATTTCGTCAATTGGTTTTGGGTATGCCGCAGTGTGGCAGAAAGACTGCATCACTAAGTCAGCAGAGAAACCTAAGCACGCCAAGTCTTTCAACTCGTCACGGGTCATAGGACCAGTGGTATCTTGCGAACCAACGGTAGTCATTTTTGGCTCACAGTAGGTGCCAGGACGTACGCCTAGACCTTCTGCTAATCCGCAAGCACGACCAACCATTTTCTGCGCTAAGGTGAAGCCTTTAGTGCTGTCAGCAGGTGGTACTGGTTTTTTGAATAACTCTGAAGGAGTCAGACCTAATTCAGTACGTGCTCTTTCAGTTAAACCACGACCAATGATCAATGGAATACGGCCACCGGCACGTACTTCATCAAGCAGAACGTCAGTTTTCAATTCAAAAGTTGTGACTAATTCGTCAGTACCGTTACGACGTACTTCACCTTTGTATGGGTAAACGTCAATCACGTCGCCCATGTTCAGGTCAGTACAATCGAATTCGATTGGCAGTGCGCCAGCATCTTCCATAGTGTTGTAGAAGATTGGAGCGATTTTAGTACCGAAGCAGAAACCACCAGCACGTTTGTTAGGTACGTTCGGAATATCATCACCGAAGAACCACAATACGGAGTTGGTTGCTGATTTACGTGAAGAACCGGTACCTACAACGTCACCAACGTAAGCAACTGGGAAGCCTTTAGCTGCCAATGCTTCCATTTGCTTGATTGGACCTACTGAACCTGGAGCGTCTGGAGTAATACCATCGCGTTCCATTTTCAGCATCGCTAATGCGTGCAAAGGAATATCAGGACGTGACCATGCATCAGGAGCAGGTGACAGGTCGTCAGTGTTGGTTTCGCCAGTGACTTTAAATACGCTTAAAGAGATTTTCTCTTCTAGCGCTGGGCGTGATTTGAACCACTCGCCGTCAGCCCATGATTGCATCACTGCTTTAGCATTGGCGTTGCCAGCTTTAGCTTTTTCTGCAACGTCATGGAACGCATCAAACACTAATAAAGTGTGCTTGAGTTCAGCGGCAGCTAATGCAGACAGCTCAGCGTCATCTAATAAAGCAACCAATGTTTCGATGTTGTAGCCACCTTGCATGGTGCCTAACAATTTAACAGCGTGCGCTTTATCGATTAGAGGTGAAGTCGCTTCACCTTTAGCGACAGCTGACAAGAAACCGGCTTTAACATAAGCGGCTTCGTCAACACCTGCAGGAACGCGATCAGTGATCAGTTCCAGCAAGAATGCTTCTTCACCAGCAGGTGGGTTTTTCAGTAGCTCAACTAAACCAGAGGTTTGTTCGCTAGTGAGTGGCTGAGGGACAATGCCCATTTCAGCGCGTTCTGCTACGTGTTTGCGGTAGGCTTCAAGCACAGTATTATATCCTCATCATTGGCCCCCAAACAGGAAGGGGCGCTTATCCAGAAGCTGTTTTCAAAGTGTTGCAGGCACACGTAAATGGAGCAAATATAAGTTCT
>Ga0265295_1008420_pt1 | contig 11456 bp, 9 predicted proteins | sample Munlansysbiofilm_FD_192503 | JGI IMG/M metagenome (GOLD analysis project Ga0265295, IMG submission 192503) | Leachate microbial communities from a municipal landfill in Southern Ontario, Canada - Methane capture system biofilm | ecosystem: Engineered > Solid waste > Landfill > Unclassified ... | reverse complement strand
GTGTCTTAACGTATCGAATTGTACACCTCATTGAAAATCTCGGCGTTCCATCGGAACGTATTTTAGGCATCACTTTTACAAACAAAGCCGCTAACGAGATGAGAGAGCGTGTCGCTAAACTTTTGCCCTTTGTTAATCCGCGGCTTATTAGACTTTCAACTTTCCACGCCTTTTGCGCGCGATTTTTACGCGAAGAAATTAGCTTTTTTCCTGGTTATTCCAACTCCTTTATGATTTATGATGAGGATGATCAAAAACGTCTTGTAAAAGATGTAGCGGTAGCGCGCGGACATGAGAAGCGTGATGAAATTATTAAAGTCGCACTCGACTATATTCGGCAAAATAAGGCTGTTGGTCGAAGTGTTGAAGATATAACAATCAAATTTGAACGTTTTGTTAACGAAAAAGAAGCCTTAGAAATTTGGAAAGACTATGAAAGACGTAAAGTTGCGATGAACGCACTTGATTTTGATGATTTAATGATTAAAACCTTAAGCATTCTCAAAGAGTCATTATCGATTAGAAAAAAATGGCAAAGTCGTTTTGACCACATTCTTGTTGATGAGTTTCAAGACACTAATGACATACAATTTGCCCTTATTACTAAACTAATGGCGAGTTCAACGAGCCTTTATGTTGTCGGTGATCCTGATCAAACGATATATACATGGCGTGGTGCAAATGATGAGATTATGCTTGGCTTAGATAAAAAATTTCCAGTAAAAACGGTAATTTTAAACGAAAACTATCGCTCAACGCAAAGTATTCTTGATGCTGCTAACAAACTAATTGTTAATAATCATAACCGTATTGAAAAAGACCTTTTCACTAACAATGAATTAGGGGAAAAAATCGAACTTTACGGTGCATCAGATAGTGTTACTGAAGCAGAGTGGATTATCAGAAAAATCATTTCAATGAAGGCGGAGAGTCGCGAATTTTCATATCGTGACGTTGCGATTTTAATTCGTGCTAACTATTTAACACTCAATTTTGAAAAGGAATTTATGCGTCAACAAATACCTTATCAAATTTTTGGCGGCTTTAAATTTTTCCAACGCAAAGAAGTTAAAGATGTTTTGGCTTATTTTCGTATACTTTTAAATGATAAGGATGATATTTCTTTTGCACGTATTGCAAACACTCCTAGACGCGGGATGTCAACAGCTATTGAGGCCTTAAAAACTTATGCAATTGCCTCAGAATATTCACTAATTGAAGCGATTAAATTTGGTGATGAACCACCTCTTTCGAAACGTTCAAAAGAACTATTAGATGAATTAATCACACACATTGATTTAGCGCGAGAGCACTTAAATGCTGATGAACGCGACTTAGGCGGAATACTTCAAGAATATATAATCGCAACCGGCCTCATCGAATTTTTCAAACTTGAAAAAGATGAGAGTAAGCGCGAAGATATTTTAGAAAACATTCAAACTCTATTTGATGATATTGATGATTTTGTTAATAAAAACCCTGAAGGCACTTTCGCAGATTACCTAGAAAATGCGGCCTTGATGAGCGCTCAAGACGAAGTAGTTAATGAAGAAAAAGTTACACTTATGACCGTTCATATGGCTAAAGGCCTTGAATATGATTTTGTTTTTGTGGCTGGGTTAAACCAAGGTGTTTTCCCTAATCAAAGAGCTGTTGATGATGGTGGTGCTAAATCACTAGAAGAAGAAAGACGCCTTTGCTATGTCGCATTTACAAGAGCGAAAAAGCGCTTATTTTTAACGCATAACTTTGGCTATAGTCATATTTTACGTTTTGAAAATAAACCATCGCGCTTCATTGAAGAGGCTGGTTTTAATCCTAAGAAAAAGAATTATCAAAATGTAAGCTCATATGAAAATCGCTATCCCTCAAAATATAACAGTAGTGATACGAGTGGTTATATTCCTGATGTTATTTATGAATCAGGAGCAACTACTACAAGCGATTGGAAAATTGGTGATTATATAAGACATCAACACTTTGGAGATGGTCAAGTTATTGCTTTGCAAAAACTAAGTGGCAGTATTGATATAAACTTTGCGATAGTCGGGGTTAAGCGTATCTCTAGCACCTTTAAAGGCCTGACAAGAATTGATATGGGGGATTTTTCATGAGCGATATAAATCGTATTTACGAACTACGACTATTACTAGAAAAGTATAACCATGAATACTATGTCTTAGATAATCCGTCAGTTGATGACATGGAATACGATAGGCTGATGAATGAATTAATTAGCCTTGAAGCAAAGTATCCAGAAACTCATGATGCACTTTCACCTTCCCAAAGAGTTGGTGGACAAGTGCTTGATAATTTTGTCCAAGTTGAACATAAGCGGCAAATGCTTTCACTTGCAAACGCATTTAATGAAGATGATCTTGAGGATTTTGACCGCAAAATAAGAGAAGCTTTAAATATCGACGAAGTAGATTACGTTGCTGAATTAAAAATTGACGGCCTTGCGGTCTCCCTTGATTATGTCGGAGGCCGACTTAACTACGCGGCAACACGAGGAGATGGTGTCGTTGGTGAAAATGTTACAAATAATGTTGTCACAATTAAATCCATACCAACAATTGTTGATATTTCTAAAGATTTTGAAGTTCGTGGCGAAATATTTATGCCCAAAAAATCTCTACTAGCGCTCAACAAAGCTAAAGCGGAAAACAATGAGCAATTGTTTGCTAATGCGCGCAATGCGGCTGCCGGTTCAATTAGAAATCTCGATAGCAAAATAGCGGCCAATCGTAAACTGGATGCCTTTTTATATTATTTTGTTAACGCAAGTGATTTTGGACTAACAAGTCATTATGCTTCACTGGAATTTCTTAAACAAAAAGGCTTTAAAATTAATCCTCATGTACGTAAATGTCGCGGTATCAATAATGTTATCGCCTATATTAAAGAATACGAACAAAAAAGGCCGAGTTTAGATTATGATATTGACGGAATAGTCATTAAAGTTGATGACTTGAGAAGTTATCAAAAAATCGGACAAACGGCAAAAACTCCAAAGTGGGCGATTGCTTATAAATTTCCACCTGAACTTGCAGTGACCAAACTAAAAGACATTATTTTTACCGTCGGTCGTACAGGTAAAATCACTCCTAATGCTGTACTTGAACCAGTACGTGTTGCAGGATCTCTAGTTCAACGCGCAACTCTACATAATCAAGATTTTATTTTACAAAAGAAATTAATGATTGGTGATTATGTAACATTACGTAAAGCAGGCGATGTAATTCCTGAAGTTGTTTCTGCCCTAATAGACCAAAGAGATGGAAGTGAACGTCCCTTCGTGATGATTACTAATTGTCCTGTTTGTGCTACAGCTCTTAAGTTTAAGGACCCAATGCACTTTTGTCCTAATCCGCACTGTAGTGCACGGACTATAGAAAAACTTATTCATTTCTCTAGTCGAGATGCGATGGACATTGAAGGCTTAGGCGAGAAAATTGTCGAATTACTCTTTAATGAAAACATGGTTAAAACGATACCTGATATTTATAACTTAGCTGCTTTTAGTCAAGAATTGATGGAAGTTGAAGGTTTTTCACATAAATCGATTGCTAACTTATTAAACGCAATTGAGGCATCAAAAACAAAGTCATTAGAAAAAGTTTTATTTGGCTTAGGCATTCGTGAAGTTGGTAGTAAGACCGCTAAAATATTAGCGAAAAAATATGAAAATATTGAATATCTAATGATGGCTACGCAAGAAGAATTAACAACGATTAGAGATATTGGTCCAGTCGCTAGTAACGCACTTGTAGAATTTTTTGATGATGAAAATAATCAAAATATGATAGTGCAACTTAAGAACCTAGGCATTAACTTCACTTATCTTGGACCAAAGACTAGTGAAATAGATAATATCTTTAAAGATAAGACTGTTGTTTTAACAGGATCACTTGAACATTACACTCGCGAGCAAGCGACGACGATACTTGAAAAACTCGGGGCTAAAGTGAGTGGGAGTGTGAGCAAAAAGACTGACTTTGTCGTCTATGGTAGCGAAGCCGGCTCTAAACTTACTAAGGCTGAAAGTTTAGGAGTTAAGACGCTTGATGAAAATCAATTTATCGCACACTTACAAGAAGCCAATATACAATAAATACATATTTAAGAGGAACGAAAATGAAAATTGATAAAAACAAACTAAAAGAACTTGCTAATGATTTACTTTTTGATATGTCGGAACAAGAATATGACACACTTCTAATGGAATTTGGCGAACTTGTTACACAGATGAAATTATTAGAACAAATACCTAATGTTGATGAAGGTGAGCCTTTAATTTACCCTTTTGAAACAACAAACAGTTTTTTACGCGAAGATGAACCAGGAGTTCCACTTAGTAAAGAAGAAGTTTTAAGTAATGTAGCGGATAGTTATGCCGGCCAAGTTAGATTACCAAAGGTGGTGAACTAAAATGGATTACACAGCACTTAGTATTAAAGAAATACATGATTTATATTTATCAGGTAAAGTTACACCACTACAAGTAGTCGAACAAGCTATTGCTAAAGCGCAAAAAGACACTAATAATGCATTGGAAAAGACAACATTTGCTGAAGCTTTAAAACAAGCTAAGGACCTATCAAATAGTCCTGTCGAAAAGGATAATTTACTATGGGGAATACCTTATTTTATTAAGGATAATATTTCAACAAAAGGTGTTGAAACGACTGCAAGTAGTAATATTTTGAAGGGCTATATACCACTTTTTAATGCCGAAGTAATTACTCGTTTAAATAACAAAAAGGCCATTTCATTAGGTAAAACAACACTTGATGAACTAGCGATGGGTGGTTCAGGAATGAGCGGACACCTTGGTTACACTTTTAACCCATATGATGAAACACATAAGCGGCGTGTGGGTGGATCAAGTGCTGGTAGTGCCGCTGTTGTTGCCGCCGGTATTGTTCCCTTTGCCTTAGGAAGTGATACTGGAGATTCAGTGCGTAAACCGGCAAGTTATGCAGGTTTAGTTGGCTTTAAACCAACTTGGGGACGAATTTCTCGCTTTGGCTTATTTCCATTTACACCAAGTTTAGATGCTATTGGCTACTTTACAAGAAGTGTTTTCGATGCCGCCTTGTTACTTGAAGTTCTTGCTGGAAGAGATGAAAAAGATTTCACCTCATCACTAAAAGAAGTTAACGATTACACTAAATATCGCGCTGGTGTTGGGGGTGTTAAAATCGCTTTAATCAAAGGAATAAGTGACAAAATCACGAATAAAACGCTCCTAGAGGCATATGAAAAATCACTTAAGGAACTAAAAAACCGTGGCGCAATTATTGAATATGTTAATATTGATCAAGTGCTTATAAATGCAATATTTTCGACATATTTTGTTTTAAGTTGCGCCGAATCTACATCGAATAATGCTAATCTCGACGGCGTTAAATTTGGTCTAAGACAAGCGGGTGAAACATATTTAGACGTAATAAAAAACACAAGAACGAAAGGCTTCAGCCCACTTATTAAACGGCGCTTTATTATTGGTGCTTATTCGCTCAAACAAGAAAACCAAGAACTACTATTTAAAAGAGCACAAAAAGCTAGAAGGCTCATTGTTGATGAAGTTAATAAAGTTCTCTCTAAATATGATGTCATCTATTTACCAGCTGCTCCTGGTATAGCTCCAGAATTCAACCAAAAGGCTGATAATCTTAATATCGAGCACTTAGTTGCTGATAATCATTTAGCTATTGCTAACTTAGCCGGACTACCATCAATTACTCTACCTTTATGTTTAGATAATGATTTGCCAATTGGCGTTAATTTAACTGGCCGCGCTTTTGCCGAAAAACAACTTTTTGCAATTGCCGCAGTTGTTGAAGAAATAACAGGTCTCAAGGGCCTACAAGTTGGGAGTAAAAAATAATGGAATATGAAGCAGTAATTGGATTAGAAATTCACATTGAAACAAAAACAAAAACAAAAATGTTCTCTTCGAGTCCTGTTGACTATAGTGCAGCACCAAATACTCTAGTTACACCAACCGACTTAGCTCATCCGGGAACCCTACCACGCGTCAATAAGCGCGCAGTCGAAAATGCAATTAGAGTGTGTCACGCCCTTAACATGGAAATTGATGAAACACTCTATTTTGATCGAAAAAATTATTTTTATAGTGATTTACCTAAAGGTTATCAAATCACACAAGATAAACGTCCAATCGGAAAAAAAGGCTACCTCGATTTAAATATTGATGGACAAGTAACTAGAATTGGAATTACGCGTTTACACATGGAAGAAGATACTGCTAAACAATTACACATCCTTGATTATTCACTTATTGATTATAATCGAGCAGGAATTCCCCTTATTGAAGTTGTCAGCGAACCTGATATTAGAAACGGCAAAGAGGCTGCAAAGTTTGTTGAACTTATTAGAGAAATCGTTACTTTTACCGATGTCAGTGATGGCAAGATGGAAGAAGGATCGCTTCGTTGTGATGTAAATGTCTCGATTCGTCCTAAAGGACGTGAGGCTTTTGGCACCAAAGTTGAAGTTAAAAATCTCAACTCGATTAGTAATGTCGAAAAAGTTATTGATATTGAAATAGAACGCCAAAAACAAGTACTTGCAAGTGGCGGCCAAGTCATACAAGAAACACGTCGTTATGATGATGAAGTAAAAACAACAATTAGCATGCGCGTTAAAAATAGTGCTGTTGATTATAAGTACTATCCTGAAGCTAACTTAGTGCCTATTCATATAGGCCGCGAATTCATTGATGACGTTATTAAAAATTGCCCAGAATTACCAACCACAAAAAGAATGCGGTATGCCGACCAATTTAAACTATCACAATTTGATATTGATATTCTTTTAGCAAGCAAAGATGTAAGTAATTATTTTGATGAATCAGTTAAGCATACAACTAACTACAAACTCGTTGCTAATCTAATTAATGGTGAAATTGCTACGTTTTTAAATAAAAACAATGTACAAATTACATCGCTAATTACAAGTCCAAAAAATCTTGCTCGTGTGGCAGATATGATTAATGACGGCAAAATATCTAACAAACAAGCCCGGACTATTCTTGAACACTTATTTGTTGAAGATCAAGACCCTGTGCAAGTTGCTAAAAAATTAAACATGGTGCAAATAAGTGATGAAAATGCGATTCTTGCACTAGTAAATGTTGTTCTTGACGAGAATCCTAGTGTGATTGAAGATTATAAAAATGGTAAAGACCGTGCCTTTGGCTTCCTTGTTGGGATTTTGATGAAAAAGTCACAAGGTAAAATTAATCCTTCGATTGCCAGCACAATACTTAAGCAAGAAATTGAGAAACGCTAATGATTAATTTAATTGTTGCTGTTGATAATAATTTGCTTATTGGCAGTAGTAAGTCTATGCCCTGGCATATTCCCGAAGATTTACGTCATTTTCGTGATATTACTAGAGGCCACACCGTGATCATGGGTCGTAAAACTTTTGAATCAATAGGCCGCCCCTTACCACAAAGGAATAATGTTGTTTTGACAAGAAAACCATCTCAAATTGATGGTGTTTTAGTTATTAATGACTTAGCGCAATATTTAAAAACAATCAAAAACGATGAACAAGTATTTATTATTGGTGGGGCAGACATTTATGGCCTTGCTTACCCCTTTGTCGAGCGTCTTTATGTTACACATATTGCTCACGAATTTAAAGGTGATGTCTATTTTCCCGCTCAATATTTTGCTGGCGATTTTGCACAAGTCAAAAAACAAGAGCTTATTTCAAGCGAAGGAATTAAACTCGAGTTTAGCGTTTACGAACGAATAAAAAATAACTAGTTTTAAATTACTCATTAGTCATTTATAATTAGCACGCGTTGGTGTTCCCCTTGCGCAACCACCACAATTAAAAACAAGGAGTATTTATGCAAAGAAAAAGTTTACGTCGTATTACTGATAATGCAATTGTTGCGGCTATCTATTTTGTATTAACAATTTTATTAAGTGCTTTTTCTTATGGGGATATTCAGTTTCGTATTGCAGAAATGCTGCTTTTTCTTATATTCTTTCGCCGCGATTTTATTGTTGGCTTAGCCTTAGGCACAATTGTTGCTAATGCTTTTTCACCATTAATACCGTGGGATATGTTGTTTGGCACGCTTGCGACACTTATCGTCGGTGGCCTTATTTCCATTACTCCGAAAATGTGGCCGGCTATTATTTATGCAACAGTCATTAACGGTCTTATCATAGGCGCAGAACTATACTTCATTTTGGGCTTCCCCTTTTGGCTTAGCACCCTTAGTGTTGCTCTAGGTGAATTAGTAGTAATGTTGATAGGTTATCTTGTCTTCTTGAGTTTAAGGAAAAATGAATATTTTACTAACATCATTATGGCGCAAAGGATGTAAATGATATGATTAACAATATGAAAAAAGGTTTTCACTTAGAAATAAAACACATTTGTAAACAAAGTGGCGCTCGCTACGGCATTTTGCATACTCCTCATGGTGATGTCGAAGTCCCAATGTTTATGCCAGTCGGAACATTAGCGACAGTTAAAACTTTAAGCGTTGAAGAAATTAAGGAGATACGCTCGGGTGTAATACTTGCTAATACCTACCATCTTTCACTCAGGCCCGGGGCCGATATTGTTGAAAAAGCAGGGGGACTCCATAAGTTTATGAACTATGACGGACCTATGCTTACTGATTCGGGGGGCTTTCAAGTTTTTAGTCTCGCCGCCAATCGCAAAATTAAAGAAGAAGGCGTCCATTTTAAAAATCATCTAAATGGTGATAAGTTATTTTTCTCACCTGAACGTGCAATTGAAATTCAAGAACAACTCGGGGCCGATATTATTATGAGCTTTGATGAATGTGTTCACTATCCGGCCACATATGAATATATGCTTGATAGCGTTAACCGGACACTTCGGTGGGCGGAACGGGGCAAAGTTGCTCACAAATCAAAGCAAGCACTCTTTGGCATTGTCCAAGGTGGAGAGTTTCCAGAGTTAAGAAAATACTGTGCGACCAAACTTGTTGAAGTCGGGTTTGACGGTTACGCAATTGGTGGTACAAGTATAGGTGAACCTAAAGACGTTTGCTTAAAAATGATAGATTACAGTGTTCCTTATCTTCCAAGTGATAAACCTCGTTACTTAATGGGCGTCGGCTCAATTGACTATATTCTTGAAGGAATAGGGCGCGGTATGGATATGTTTGACTGCGTCTTACCAACAAGAATTGCTCGACATGGAGCGCTCATGACATCAAAAGGGAGGGTCAACATTCGTAAAGCCGAATATAAAGAAGACTTTACTCCTCTTGATGATGAGTGCGATTGCTATACATGTAAAAACTATACAAGAGCATATCTTCGCCACTTATATACAAGTGGTGAATCACTAGGGCAAAGACTACTTTCTATTCATAATTTGCGTTTTCTTATAAAAATGGTTGAAGGTGCTCGCATTGCAATCAGGGAAGACCGCTTTAATGACTACAAAAATGAGATAATCGAAAAATTTGGCGACGTTAAGGGTTTCTAAAATGGATATAAATTTATTTGATTATGATTTGCCACTTAATTTAATTGCTCAACACCCCGAAGATAAACGTGATCATTCACGCCTTTTGCTCATAGACAAGAAACAAGAAACACTACAAGATAAACATTTTTATGACATTGTTGACTATCTTAACAAAGGTGATGTTTTAGTGCGGAATAATACACGTGTCATCCCCGCAAGACTCTTTGGCTATAAAATACCAACTGGCGCTAAAATTGAAGTTTTACTATTAAAAGAACAAGAAAAAGATGTCTGGGAAGTGCTAATTGGTAATTCTAAAGCAATTAGAGTTGGAACAGAAATTGACTTTTCCGGCGCTTTAAAAGCCACTTGTCTAGAAAAACACCATGAAGGTATTCATGTTGTAAAATTTTCCTATCAAGGTATTTTTATTGAAATTTTAGAAAGTGTTGGTCATGCGCCCCTCCCACCTTATATCAAAGATGATGCCGAGCAATACAGTCGTTATCAAACGGTGTATGCAAAAGTTGATGGTAGTGCTGCTGCCCCAACAGCGGGTTTTCATTTTAGCGAAGAAATTAATAAAAAGCTATTCACAAAAGGCGTCGAAATTGTTGACATTACGCTTCATGTTGGGCTAGGTACGTTTAGACCAGTTTCGGTTTTAGACACTAAGGATCATATCATGCACTATGAATATTATATGATAGGCGAAGAAGCGGCTAAACGGCTAAATAAAGCCAAAAGCGAACATAGACGCATCATTGCTGTTGGGACAACCTCGACAAGGACACTTGAAGCAAATATTCAAAAAAATGGAGTTTTTAAGGCTGAAAGCGATGCAACTAATTTATTTATTACTCCAGGTTACGAGTTTAAAGCGATTGACGCCATTATTACTAATTTCCATTTGCCTAAATCTACGCTTATAATGTTAGTGTCCGCCTTTGCAAATCGTGAACTTATTATGAAGGCTTACGAACATGCAGTTAAAGAACAATATCGTTTCTTTAGTTTTGGCGACGCAATGTTCATATATGAAAAAAATTAATTACCATTTATTATCACTACAAGAAGTAGAAAAGTTTGCGACCTTGGATCATAAACCAAGGCTACTTTTACACGCTTGCTGTGCGCCATGTTCAAGTCACACCTTACGCTTTGTTTGTCAGTTTTTGGACGTGACAATTTTGTATGATAACTCCAATGTTTTTCCACTTGCGGAATATAGTAAAAGACGAGATGAAATTGAGTTGTTTGTTCAACAATTTAACGAACGGGAAAAACAAGATGTTAAAATACTTTTTCCTCCTTATGAACATGAAAAATTCATGGAAGATTTACGTCCCTTAGCCTTAGAAAAAGAAGGTGGAGCAAGATGCTTAATTTGTTACGAGAAGAAAATTGAAGAAGTGTTACATCACGGCCAAGAAAACGGCTTTGACTATGCTACGACAACCCTAACAATTTCACGGCAAAAAAACTCCCAAGTTATTAATGCCATTGCAAACAAAATCGCCCAAAAATACCCCAAAATTAAGTATTTTTATAGTGATTTTAAGAAAGATGGCGGGCTTGACGAAGTTAAAAAAATGAAGCAAGAATATGGTCTTTATCAACAAACTTACTGTGGTTGTGAATACTCTTTACGCGATAGAATTATAAGTAAAAAACAACAAGAAAATGATTGATTTTGCACGATTTTTTGACAAATTCCATCTTTTATCACTCACACAAACAGCAAAATAATGACCGCAAGAAATGCGGTTTTTTAAAACCATAAAATGGGCGATATTTAGCCTATATATAAATAAAGCAAAATTTATGTACAAAAAGCATTGACAATTAAGACCGTTATCGGTATCCTTTTAGAAGTTATCGAATGCGTTGAAATGCGAGGTTGCTGATACACCTACAGGCGTTGTCATGAAGTGTGTTAGGGAATTCGTATTGAG